>ENA-OURP01000002-OURP01000002.1-human-gut-metagenome-genome-assembly--contig:-NODE-2-length-262744-cov-44.3871_pt1 | contig 262744 bp, 278 predicted proteins | sample MGYA00242101_ERZ508991 | MGnify/ENA primary metagenome ERZ508991 (study PRJEB26280, sample SAMEA2338730) | human gut metagenome | biome: human gut; feature: human-associated habitat; material: faeces...
AGAAAATATTATGGGTCTTAGTAATAATGCGTACAAAGAAATAGTGGCTAAAAAACAAACATTAGATATCAAAGACGTAAAAGATCCATTATCATTATTAATATCAACTACAGTTTTAGGCAGCGATATAGGTATCACTATCATCAGAGGTAGCAATGTATTAATGATAAAGAAAGACTTAATCTTCGAAGATGGCAAAATGACAGAAATAGGTCTAGCTTTATTGCACAAAATGTTAGTTCCTTTACAAGAATTAGTAAACATAAAGAATATAGACAGCATAAAAGAGTTGCATGGTAAAAGAATAAAAACAATATATGACAGCAAAAACTGTGCAACAATGACTAATAGATTCGGCATGGTTAGACAACTTAAAAGAATATCAGAAGCAGAAATACAAGCTGCAGTAGATCAAATAAAGTCATTTGGTATAGAAACAACAGAAGAAGAATTTGACACATTTGTAAATGACTTTGTTAATATCGTCAGAGCCCTAGGCGAAAGCTCTATAGATGTAAAGAAACATAGAGATAGACATTACAGCAGAGACATCCATGGGTTCGTTGGCAAAGGGTCAGCCTGCATAGGTAACATGAAATCAGGTAGAGACCCTAAGAAAGCGCTTACTGCGAATTTATATTTGAATTCAGGCGCTGTTATGAGAACTGGCGAAGGCTATCAAATGTTTTTACCAGAAGAGCTAGAAGATGCATTTGAAGATGCTATAGGTGATGTGAAACTAGCCGTAAAAGACAGTTTAGAAGATTGTGTTAATGGTGAACTAGCCAAAGTACATGGTTTTGACTACGACAATTATTATAAGAGATTGTCAAACTTACATGACTTATACCCTGAAACACGTAGAGTAATAAGTTATGCTTCTTCATTAGTTAGAGGCAGAAAATTTACACAACCAGATGAAGAAGAACCAGATAAATATACAGATAAATTCTTAGCAGTATTGAGAAACTGTATATTTGGCGTTGCAAAACTAGAAGGCATGAAGATGAAAGACGTATATTCATTAGCAATTGAAATATGCTTCCTAGACAATAAAGGCTTCTACTACAAAGATGCAAATCTTAAATGTGTAGAAGTCAATAAAATGTTAACTGCAGTTGACAAAATATTTGGTGACATAGCAGTATTCGAATATGCAGATAACAAATTAGATGTGCCACTTACAGTTACAGACAAACCAAGCGACTATGCTAATGGTAATGTCTATATACTAGAAGATGGTGCTAGTGAAGACTTCGAACTTTGTGTTGAAGAAAACTTCACAGGTGAAGCTACTGTAGTGGATGGTCAATTAATAGCTAGTTATGACCCATACGTTCAAATAGATGACAACTATGTAGCTATACCAGTAGATAACTTCTTCCCAGTCGATCTAAATGAAAGAAAAGAAGGCAAACTAGTGAAGAACAAAAAAGGTGCTATAAATGCTTTAAGAAACAGTGACGTGACTAGAGTTAAAGTATCAGCAGATGGTGTCAGCAAAATATATGTACCTGTAGTTATAGATGGAGCTACTAAGGCTAAATCAGTAGGCTTCAATAATACAACTTTATTCGATGGCTTAAAATTAAAAACTGTAGATCTACTATGCTTTGAAAAAGAAGAGTATATAGATTTAGCTAAATACTTATATGTAGCTAGAACTAGATAGTTATATGTAAGCTTAGTTGTTTTTGGGAAGATCAGCAATGGTCTTCCTTTTTTATTATTTTAAATTACTGGAGGTATTGATATGAATAATTATGCAATGAGAAACAAATTAGCTGTTGTAGGTAAGAACGAAGGCGTAAACGCTATACTTAACATGTATAGAATCCCTAACTCACTTAAATATTATGGTGTAGTTAGATTCAACAATTACGCATACAGTTTCATGGCAAGCGAAAGAGTGTTTAGAGCAACTGTGTATGGCTTTAAAGGCACTGTAGAAGAATTAGACAAGATAAGCGGTGCGATTCAATCACATATGAGACCTAATAGAGAACCTGCTTGTGATAGTACAAATCCTGACAGCCCAGTATTTAGAGACAGATTTTTATATAATTTTTTAAGTAAAGGCATAATGATTTATAAAGCACCTGGTTTAACAGACAAAAATGAAGAAAAATACCTTGGTTATGTTACAAGTCACGCATTTGTTGCATATAAAAAAGGTAACGACATAACAGTACTATACAAGAATGTGAAGTTTATGTTTTCAGTTAATAAGTTTAATAGAAGACCGTCAACAGGCACAGACGTAAATAAACTTAATAACGTAGTATACAAATTGATATTTAACGTCGATAAACAATTAAATGACAGCATGGCTAAAATAAACATGACAAATATAACTGAAGAAGTTGAAGATTTTGACGGTGATGAATTCTAGGAGGTGATAATATGAGTAGAGGTACTCTATATTTGAAAAGTTATCATACTGGTGTTATGAGAGGAGGTGACGTAATTAACATCAATGTAGCTAGGGGCTATATGAAAGGTATTGATTATAGATTAATACATTTAGCTCCTAGTAAAGATCTATTCTATTGGTATCGTAACAATATGAATAGATCAGATTGGTTTGATATTTATTGTAAAAGATATATGAACCAATTCAAAACTGACCCTAAAGCAATTGACGAATTAAATGAAATTAAGCATCTATTGGACCAAGGACGTAATGTATGCATCTATTGTTTCTGTCACAACGTAAATAAATGTCATAGAGGCATACTCGGCCACCTATTTTCCAAGAAGGGCTATACTATTACTGTTCTTTAATAGCCCCCCCCTGCGGGGCCGTAGTTTGTTTGTTCTATCTGTAAGCTGTCGCTGTGGCTGTCGCCACGAATATTACACATTTTTGTGAATTTATATTTATTAGGAGGTATCGTTATGATTAAAGTATTAGAAAGTAGTATGTTTGTGTATCAAAATAATTTAGTTGTTAATCCAGAGTTATTAGATGATAGTGATTTTACTGAATTATTCAACCATAAAACTGTATATATCTATGACAAAAATCGTGATAATACAGATTATATCATTAGAAAAGTCATTCGTGATATCATCATTAATGACAGATTTATCGATATACAATATTCATTTGTTAAAGATACTCGTGATCGTAGAGGTTGCACTCAAAAACAAATAGAATCTCTACGTAGTATCCTTGGTAGTAACTATGAATATAGCCTTAACAATTTACAACTTGTATTTCTAGCAAAACAACGTAGAGGCCTTATTCAAAAACTAATTGATACATTCAAAAATACAGAGTTCATTTACTGGATACCTGATATGGTAACAGTTAAAGACAACAAAATGTATCAATTAGTTTAATCCATATATAGCCTGAGCATGCTTTTAACTGCTCATTATATTTTATTTTTAAGGAGGTTGGTATTTTATGATTAAATTAGATATGTACAAAAGTTGTTGTTTTACAGGTCATAGACCACAAAGATTATATGGTTACGATCTTAGTAATAATAAATATCAAGTGTTAGCTCATAAATTAGCAAAGATAGCATATACTTTATATACTAAATATGATGTTGACACATTTTTTACTGGCGGTGCTCTTGGTGCCGATACAATTGCTTTCTTTGCAATAGAGTATGTCAAATCTAAAGGTATACCAGTAAAAAATTATGTCGTTGTACCATTTTGCGGTCAAGAAAAACGTTGGAACGCTGAAAGTATAGATAGATATAATCGTATGCTTAAAGCTTCTGATGGTGTTATATATATAGACCAAATATTTGGATTATTCCCAAATAAAAATTGTAGAGTAGCAGACGTTCTTGACAGACGTAATCGTTATATGGTTGATAATAGTAAATATATTGTCACTGTATTCGATGGTGTCCGCAAAGGTGGTACTTATAACTGTATAAATTATGCCATGAATAGATATGGTGATGATAAACTTATAATAGACGCAGGTATTTAATTACCTGTGTTTGTTGTTTGTTACTTCTTCTCACGCTGTCGCGTGGGAATACTATACAGTTATATGAATTTTTTTATTTTTTATCGGAGGTGTTTTTGTATGATCGATATAAAAATTTGCGATGAATGCTTCAACTATGATTGCCCTACTCCTTGCCCAGCTACAGATTCTCAAAAGATATCTTGCATTAAGCAAGATATGATTTACAGACTCAAAGATGAATTTGACTTTGATTTTGAGAATCCTAAAAATTACAAAAAGCTAGCTTCTGGAAGAAGTGAGCAAATCAGAGCTATTTACAAAGAATACACTGATATGCTACATCTAGATCCTAGCAAGCCATTATATACACATGATGGCAAATTAATCGCCACTTCATTTGAGCGACTAGTAATCGGAGATTACGGCGCTTACATTGAATACGATTTATCGCAAGTACCACAGGGAGTTCGATATTACCTTGAAAGAGGGCAAGAATATCGAACACAACCTTACTGGCGCAACAAAGTTAAATACATCTGGTATACAATACCAGATTCAAAGCCACATATCAAGATATACTGGCAGTTGCGCACAGTTACATACGCTGATTACAAGAGAAAGAAATTCTACATTTCTCCTTTTGAAATCATGCAACATAAATAATGGATAGGGCCTTCGGGCTCTATTCTATTTGTACTGTCGCGTATGAATACTAAATTGTATTATGAAGTATTATATGTAATCATAATATCAGTAGTACATTTTTGTGATTACTCCCCTGCGGGGCCGTTACTGAATATTGGCTCTCACTAGTGGCATGTGCTGTCGCACATGAATACTTTACAGTTTTGTGAAGGTTTTTTGTAACCTATTATTTTTATTTTTTAGGAGGTACTTATTATGGCAACTTATAATAATAATAAAAAATCAAGTGTTACTTTAGATAGTAACAGAAAGAGATATGCTCTTGTAGCAGGCAATGGTATAGCAATACTAATGTCTGACAAACACAGATTCAGAAGATTTTCTAATCATAATAAAAACGCTATTATGAATTCACTTGAAGCGTTAGACTATGTCCTAGAAAAATGTCCTACTAATGATACAATATCTGAATTAGTCATCGATATCGGTATACCTAATTGCATTAAAGGTGTATTCGGTGCAAGTTTTAGACAATACATACGTACTCAAAAATTTGTAGGTTCTGGCGATATTATACCTGTATATATGCTAGATAAAATGAAACATGTAGTTAAAGCATATAATGACAGAAACTTCAATGTGAATATATATAGTTTATCTCTAGCTAGTGTCGATGAAGAAATGGTCAAGATTAAACAAAGAGCTTTAGATGTACTATATAAAGTACAAGTTGAAGATAGTCAAACTCAATCTCAACCTGCATCTCAACCTGTACAAGGTTTTACTCAAGAACAAGTTAATGCTATGATACAAAATGCAGTAGCACAAGCATTAGCAAATGTTATGGGTAATCCAGCACCAGTACAACAACCAGTACAACCAGTAGTACAACCAATTGTTGAACCAGCTACAGAACAACCTGTATCTACTTCAGCTCCTAAATCTCAACCTGTACAATCACAAGTAATAGAATCTGAAGTAGTAGATTTTAATGCAGATGATTTCACTGATGACTTTGATAATTCTGATGAAGATCCATTTGCTGGTTTTGACGATCAAATTCCATTCTAGAAAGCAGTGTGTCTTGTCAGACACGAATACAATACAATTTTGTGAGAGATTTGACTATCAATTCGGTAGTCTTCTCTCAATTATATTATTAACCTATAGGAGGTATGTTTATATGAAAATAGTAATGAGTGAAAGAGAAAAAGCAGGTATGTGTGAATTCTTAGATAAAATAGAAGTTCTTTGTGATGAAGAAGACGTTAAAGTTTTAAATGACATTAGAGCTAAACTTGATAATCCAGAATTCAAAGAAACTGATGTAGTAGAATTCTTCATGAGAACTAACTTTATATTAGATGAAACTGAAGACGCAGCTAAATCTTTAAATAGAGCTTATAATAACATGAATGGCGAATGGAATAGCATTAAATTCAAAATATTCGCCAAAGTATCTAAAGTATTTTTATTACATAATACATGGACACGTAACTTCTATAATGCTACTATGTATTATATAGCTAACTTTAAACAAGCAATAGACAAAATGGTATCTAAAGACTTTAGAATCGAAGATGAACCTACAATGCCTGATGAAGTTAGACCATCATCTGATGGACAATGCATTGGTGGCAACTGTCATCAATGTACAGAATATGAAGACTGTCCAACTGGACAAATGTCTGAATATTAGAAACAAGACCATCCTCACACATGATGGTAATAATGTGTGGGTTCAGGAGTTTACCCTTAAAGCTCCTATCCAATCGTCTAAGGGAAAAGACGTTAATCACCTGTATATCCTAGTGGGGTTCGAGTCCTCATGGTGAACAGTAGCGCGTTCGACACCAGTGCGGCAATACCGAAGATATACGTAGAAGCATTACTTGTCATGCAACTAGCGACAAGAGGTTAGTCTATTAGCCAGAAAATAGAGGGGGTGTAGCTCCAGAGTTCTACAATAGGACTCCGTAAAATCCTAAGAGATGTGAGGAACAAGTCCGAAACCAGCCCTGTGCTTACGGTTAGCTGAAAACATGTGGGTTCGATCCCCACCAGGGTTTGCCTTTGTAAATTATTATATTAATATTATAGAGCCTTAAATGGCAAGGAGGTAATCATATGAAATATCTTGGAAATGCTTTTAGTTTACAAATGATTGACACTACAGTTGCTAGCACAATAACAATAACACCAGTAGCAGCTTCAGACATACCAGTAGATTGCACTAGTTGCATAGGACATCCAGATACAGCTGCAGTTGTGTCAGACATCTTAGGTAGAGACATCCCTTGTAATAGAATATCTGTTGCCTTAAGTAAGGGTGACGTTTTATACGTTGCTCAAGTATTAGGTGGTAGATTACCTGCGAGTACTACTACGCTACCTGACGGCTTCAGTATGACATTCTTAAAAGTTAGCATCTAGGTTTATGGGTTCTAGAGAGTTTATCCCTTAAAAGCTCTCTTCCATTATTATTATGTGCTGTCGCACGCGAATACAATACAGTTTTGTGAAATAAATATTATTTACTGGAGGTATTGTTATGAAACAAGTAATAGTTAGCGTTAATTCTTTTGGTACTAGAGCAGTAGATGTAGATGATAAGTTTATCTGTTTTTATACTGTTAAAGACAATAGTGAACCATCTATCATTATTCCAGATGAATCAGATAGATACGTATTCTTTGAGTCTATGCAAGACCCAGAGGATTTCAAGACAGAAAAAATATTCTATGTAAATTATATAACTAATGTATACGACCTTGTAAAAGATTGTATGCATTTTTACAAGGAGTGCATTTAAGCACTCCTTTTTATTTTATATTCGAAAGGAGCTGTTGTTTTATGAATGAAGCAATTGAATTATATAATAATATTATGGGATTAGAAATCGATATGATTTTAAATCCTGACATTTATGATGAATCGCGTAAAAAGAAATGTCGAGATGTAATAAACAAAACTGAAAAACAACTTCATGATTTAGGTTTTACAATCAATGAAGAAGGCAATTTAGTAGAAATAAAATAGTATATATAAAGGGGGAAGTATTATGTATAGTAACTATTTATTTTCAGAAAGTTTTGAATCATTAAAAGATGTAGCAATATTACTTAGCAGAAAAGGCATAAGAAATATAATCAGAAAGACACCAGCAGGTTGGTCTCTTGAAGTGAAATGTTCTATGGTAGAAATCAATTCTATTCTATTATAGAACCCCGCCCTGTCGGGATCGAATAAATCATTTGAGGACTGCTACTGAGTAGTGGCTCTCGCTAGTCCCCTGCGGGGCTTTCTGAATAGTTGCTTTCAAGTAGCCCCTGTCGGGACCGAATACTGTGTACTGTCGTACACGAAAACTCAACAGTTTTGTGTAATAAATTTTTATATATTTTAGGAGGTAATTTTTATGTTAAGAATTATGATTGGTAATATCAATACAATGCAAGAAATATTAGATAATGTTTTCAAACCTGTATTAGGTGAAGAACTTGAAGGTGTAGAAGTTTTAGATAACGACCCAAATAAATTAATCAAATATGATTTAGAATCTTTAACTTTCAACCAAGCAAGAATAATCGAAGCTTTATTATATAACAGAAAAGCTGATGGTTTACTTGAAAACATTTACGCTGACGAAGCTATGACTCAAGCATTCCAAGTACTTGACGGTAGTAGTGAATTATTACTTGGTAGCTTCGAAATCACTGTAGAAAATGAAGCAAGAGCTAAAGAAATCATAGATGATGTATTTAAATCAGCTGGTGTTTATAACGTCCATGTATCTATGAAACCAGTAGCTCCTGGTATGTTCACTTTCTGCAAAATATCATTACTAGCAGTAGGTTTAACAGAAGACCAAATAAAACTTTTAAATAGAACTACTTCTATGAAATCAGTTGGTCTTAAAACTAAAAAGCTAGTTCAATCTGCTACTACTACTGGTTATTCTAGTGCTAAGATAGTAGCTAACGATATAGTAACTCCACTAGCTGAATGTGCTGGTAAATATGCTGGTTTAACTACTTCTACTGCAGTTAAAGCCACTTATAAAGCTGGTGCTACATTTGCTGATGAAGTATTCTCTAATATAACTCGTGAAGAGTTTACAGAATATGAACCAGCTAAAAGAGCAGTTGCAGGTTTTAAAAGACTAATCCATGGTGACAAAAAACAAACTTCTATCATGTCTAGAAGCTTATAGAAGTAACATATAAATAATAATAAGGACTGGAGCATTGTACATGTACACTCTGGTCCTTGTTAATTTGTATATGCGCTGTCGCGCACAAAGACTTTACATTTTTGTGAGAGGTTAACCCCTCCATATAATAATAATTAATTGGTAGCATGTCGTCGAGCATGCAATTGTGCATTATGCACAGAAAGAGGTATAAAAATGGCTAAATATTCAAAAGAAACTATAGTTTGTATGGTTAACAGAAAAGACATAGTTTTAGTATCTAATACTGAAACAGGTAAATGCAAAAAATACTCTAATGTAGAAGATATTAGAGATTACATGACATATCTATTAGCATCACAATTAGAAAAAGTTGCTGAAGAAGCTGATACAGATAAAAAATATATCTTCATATTAAACAGAAGTATGATAGGTATAGACAAAGCAGAAAATAGACAAATATGGTTAGATACTGGTAAGACTAAAGCAGGCGATAAAGTATTAGAACCTGAATTCTTAGAAAACATCAAAGTTATACATGGTATATGTGAACAACTTGGTGATAGAGTATCTGTACTATCTAGTTATTCTGTAAGACCTAGAGAATATGAAGGTAGAAGATATGGTTCTGAAAGACTTCAAAAGATACTTGCTAGAACTTGGGAAGCTATGGACAAAATATGTCCAGTACAAAGAGCTTCTGCACCTGATAGCTTCGTATTAGAATAGTCAGTACAGGGAGTAGGCTTAGGCCTGCTCTCTTTTTTTTAAAAAGCTGTCGCTATGGAATGTGTGCGCTGTCGCGCATCAATACTTTACATTTTTGTGAATAATATTATTTTTACTAGGGGGAATTGATATGAAAAAATTAGAATCATTATTTGTAAAGAAAATGTTCTTAGAAAGTTTAATTAAAGAAGCATATATTAAAGGTGAAGCTAATCATAGACTAGAAAGACTTGAAGAAGCATTAAAGGACGTAGAATATGAAATTGACATAGAAAACATCAAAGCATTTGCATAATTACATAACAGTACGGGAGGCTCTATGTCTCTCGTGCTTTTAAAAAGCTGTCGCTTACGAATTTACATGTGCGCGCTCTGAATAGCGCTTAGCTTTACAGTTAATGCTCTCACATATATAGCACATACAACAAACTGTAAACTAAATCATCTGAATAGTATATACATCTGAATAACGCGCGAGCGAGCGAAGCGAGCGAGCATTATTAACGACGAGCGTTAGCGAGGAGTTAATCGGTCGCCTGTCGGCACGGAAGATCATAATGAAGTATCAACAGTACTCATTTGATCTGCAATCATTGGAAACAGTAGAATTCTGAGTAGAAAACTCAGGTTTATGCAAAAAACGGCGCAAATAAGTAAAAAAGGCGGGGTTAACCGCATATTACAGTGTCGTTTTAGCAAATCCAAGTAAAAATGATAACGATAAACGGCAGGAGGTAGTCTCGTAGTGTTTTTAATGAATTGAACCGACGGTTTTAAATGACCTGAAACGATGATTTTAACGATTTGTAATGCGTATGAAACGCATTATTTATCGTGTGCTTTCTACGAACTGTAACGAGTATTTATATACAGTTTCTACACCAAATAACATGTCAAGTAAATGATAAAATATGCCAAGTAAATCTGTATATATACGCTTAATAACTCCCCTTCGGGGACGCACTGTCGTTACTGAATTCTATTTGTATTTCAATGATATCTATACTATATGAACACTATATTATGTACACATATTTGTGTCTATATTATGCACAAGACTACTGTGTATATATGTACAAGTATACTATACTTACATGTCAAGTAATACCTCTATTGTATATATATGGTAAATATTATCTTTATATATTATCTGTACTATAGTATTATGTAAGTGAGATATAACTAGTATATAAGTATACGATTTTGTGATTTATTGCTTCTTTTATTTAAATATTGAGTTAATAAATATGTTACCTAGTATATTTGCTTTATATTACGTTTTTAGTAAAAATAATTAAGGTAATCCCTTCGGGATGGGGACGTGGCATTCGCGAAATTATGAATAATTTACGCTCATTGCCACAAAGAAAGGAGACGAATAAAATGAAGATACTAAATTGTACACCACATGATATAAATATATTGGGCGATAACGGTAGTACTATTACTAGCATTAAGCCTAGTGGAACGATAGTACGAGTGAATCAGGAGAACAAGAGAGTTGGATATTTAAATATAAATGGAGTAGCAATACCAGAATCAGCTGTCACATTTAATGATAATGGACTACCAGATGAATGTGATGATACATTATTAATAGTAAGTAAGTTAACAGCTGATGCGTTCCCGTGGCGACAAGATCTATTACTAGTAAATGAAAGTGTAAGAGACGAGGACGGAAAAGTAATTGGCTGCAAATCATTAGCATTCGCTAATAAATAATTATAATCGCGAGCAAAGCGAGGGAGGTTTTAATATGAAAGCTATAAATTTAATGGGTATGAAATACACAGAAGATATGATTAATGTACTTAGAAGATATGATAAACACATGAAAGATAGCTCTATAAAAACTATTGAAGAAGACGGTAGCATAAGCATATTAGATATATATATAGCAAGAAAAGAATATTTAGAATCGCTAAATAATGAAGAAGCAGATATAATCGACAACTTTATAGAAATTGGTAGTTTCCTATCTAAACGTCATCCTGTAATCAATATAATACTTGCTATTAGCATAATAGCATTAACATGTTTAATGAATGTATTCGCAATAAAAATGCTATTTAGTGTATTAGTAGCTGGCATGTTAACAATAGAATTAAGAACATTAGCAGGTAAACGTGCGTATAAAAAGATAATGAAATTAATACATAATAACTAAGGAGATGGTTGTTATGTTAAAAAGATTCTTTGGCAACAAGAGATATATATTTCGTAAACATCTATTAGAGAAAGACTTAGGACACAGAGGAAGCGTATGGACAGATAAAGTAAACGGTAAAGAGGTTATGGTAATAAGCGAAACTGGTGCTTTCTGTAAAGATGATGAAGGCGAATCATATGGTGTAGTACCAGAATGGTGCGAAGAAATATTTTATGATGAAAAAGAGGATTCAGACAATTAATGTCTAATTATATAAGTATCCCCGAAAAAAGTAATATTATGAGCTTAGACCCGAGCATGTCTTTAAACTGCTCTTTTATATTATAAGGAGGACGATTATATGACCAGAGAAGAATTGCTTCATAGACTCGATGAAATAAGTAATCTAGACGATAATTGGAATCTTAAAGGCGCTAAGCCTATTAACAGAGGAGTAATTATAAATGCTCGCAAAATAATTACTGACTTTGAAAATCCTCCTCACTTTATAGCACCTATATCATATGGTACCATTCAATTAGAATGGGAAAGCGATAATGGTTACTATATCGAAATAGAACTAGAGCAACCTATCGAGAATAAATACAAAATCACTATATTTATAATGAACAATATAGATGACACTCAGATGTTTAAAGCAATAGAATTTGAAGATTATATGCTTATCGATAATCTAGTAGAATTATTCATTAATAGCTAGGAGGGATATTATATGGATATTAAAGAAAAAACTGACAAAATATTAAAAGAGTTTGGTGAATATTGCGAACATAAAGATTGTGAAAGAATTTGTCCCACTGACATATACGAAAGATGCTTCGCAGAATATGTAGCTAAAACATATATGAAAGACGATAATGATGGTCTTGAAATAAACGGCATTATATATGAGAAAGATTTAAAATTAACAGCAGAACAAATTGAAGATTTATTTTTTGACTGGCTTGAATCATTAGGTTTAGAATTTGGAGGAGGTATAAATTATGTCAACTGCAATGAAGAAGAATAATGATAATAACAAAAAAGTTAACGAAATGAAAGAGATTAACTTTATACCATGGCACTCATATATAGGTCTAGCTATACCATATTTCTGCTTTGGTATATGCTTTGACCGAGCATTAAATCATACAGATATTCTAGCATTAATAGTAGGTACAGCATTTGTATTACAAATGACTATAGTAATATATCTATCATTACGAGATCTTAATAAAACATATAATAAACTATTTAGAAAGAATGGCGAGAACAAAGATGAATAAAACAGAGATAATATTAGAACTTAATAGATTAAAAGACGAGGCTATAGCCAATATAAAGAAAACAGATTGTTACATAGAAAAATTCTATGGATGTGATTATTGTATCAATGAAAATGGCAGTTGCGAATTAAATTCTGAAGCAGAATGTTTAGTTAAGGCATTTGATGAGCTTAAAGAGCTCGTCGATGCTATACTTTAAGGAGGAATAAATATGACATATTGTGAAATATCATACAGAGAACCATTTAATTGGTTAAATAAAGGAGGTAAACCAGATGAATAGAGCAGAAAGAGAAATACATGCTAAGAATCAAGTGAAAGATATGGAAGATTTATGCGCATATGATATAGACAGATGCGTCGTTAATAGTGTTGTATATTCAGACACTGATACAATACCAGGAGTTATGACATCAACTCCGTATAAAACTATAATGAGAGTAGAAAACAGCGATACTGTTAACGCTATATTTAATTGTGATACTGATTACTTTAAAGTAGCTGTATTAAACTTTGCATCTTATAATAATCCTGGCGGAGGCTTTTTAAGAGGAGCTATGGCTCAAGAAGAAGCATTATGTCATAAAGGTATATTATTCAATGTACTAAATAACGTACGTTTCAAAAAAGAATTCTATGAACCTAATCACAGAAACTCTAATAGAGGCCTATACGGCAATAACTTAATATATACACCAAATGTATTGTTTGCAGATGAATATGTATGCACATATGTAGATGTTATAACTTGCGCTGCGCCTAATGCTAAAGTAGCACAAGAAAAATATAGAGTAAGTGAAAATGAATTAACTGACGCTATGAGATCTAGAATACAACACATATTATTTTCTGCTTATAATAATCAAGTCGATGTATTAATACTAGGAGCATTCGGATGTGGAGTATTTGGTAATAACCCATATACCGTAGCTCGCTTATTCAAAGAAGAACTAGAAACAACATTTGAAGGAGTATTCAGAGAAGTTATATTCGCTATACCTAATAGTAGTAGAAATAATAATTTCTTAGCATTTAATCGTACATTCGAAGGAGACAAATGGCATGAAAAGTAATTTAAGAGAAGTACCAAATACAGATAGAACCATATTCGAAGAATTAAGAAGCTTATTTGAAGAAATGGATGAACATTATAAAGAGGTAAACAATGAAATTTAGATTTACAAAGAGAGATTTAAAAACAACGCTTAAGAACCATTACAAAAGAAAAGATACTACATATGCCATAATCGATACTGCACTTTATATAATATTAATGCTTATAAGCGTATATGCACTAGAACTTATGACTAGTGTAGATAAGTTTACTATATATTTATTAAGTGCAGTTATCGCAGCCATATCTAATTTATATATAGGTTATTTAATTAAAGAGGAGGATTAATTATGATATTTAAAAAAAGAGATAAAGTAAGACCAGTAAATGAAAAGATAAAAAGCTTACATTGTCCAAGTTGGCACCCAGATAGAAAGAGATTAGAAAATCTTTTAACAGAAGAACAAATAAAGAGATATACTTCAGAGTTTATACATTTCCAAGCTAATCTTCATATATATAAAGTAATTGGATATATAAATCAACAAGAAGTATGTGTTGAAGACATACATACAAGAGATATATGTGTATTTAATGAGACAGAATTAACATATCTAGATAATAGAGTAAAAGAATACAATATTCCAGAGTTCGTAGATAGTGAAATAAGTAAAATAATAGTAGCTGGACGATATGTAAAAGTCATATTAAGAAATGGAGCCGAAGGCGTAGCATTATGTAATGATACAGATGATTTTCATGAAGACATAGGAATAAATATAGCATATCTAAGAGCTCAAGCTAATAGTATAGGAGGTAAAGGTTATTATGAGCAAATTTAAAGTAGGAGATAAAGTTAAGCTTAACCTGTCAAGTCAAGACTTTAAAGAACTATTAAAATATAACAATCAAATAGAACGTGAAATGATGTTATGCCGTAATGCCAGATACATGATAATAACAGAAGCTGAAGATTGGGGCGAACCATTCGGCATGCAATATTCAGTTGATGTAGATGGAGGCAGAACAATATGGAACGATAATGATTTAAAATTATATAATGATGGCGTGTAATGCGCCATCATAATTAAAAGGAGAAGATATTATGATAAATCCATTAGTAGTAGCTGTTATTATTATATTAGCATTAGTTGTAGTAGTAACTATATTGAAAGGAGAATAATTATGGCAAGAAAATATCTTGAAGAAATAGGAATTAAAGTAGAAGATACCCCTTGGGGGTATGGTTATGAAGATGACGAAAGAGAAGATAGATGGCAAAAAGAAAGAGAAGAAATAGGTTTTGATGAAAGAGAAACCTGGTCATTAGATCATACCATGAATCTATTATTATACGAGAGATTGCGTAGATATAAAGAATTGGCAGAAAAGATTATTAACCTAGATTTTCATACATTTAAGTATAATGATGAAGAACTAACAGAAAGACAATGTATAGAAAGAATACTTGAAGGTTTAGAACTAGAACTAACTCTAGATGAATATGATAAAAGAAGACGAGAAGATGAATATATTAAAGAGAGAATAGGCAGTATATGGAAGATATATGACCTAATAAAATATGCATTATGGTGGTGATTATATGAAACAATCAGTTATAAGATGGGAAGAGAACAAAGAAATCGATAGAAATGACATAGACACAACTAAAGACTTATTCGATCAAATAATAGAAGATAGACGCGAAGCTAAAAACCATGATGTATTGCCATTATTCAATGATGGTGTAATTAAAGTACAACTAACAGATGGTACTGGTAAAATAGTTGAAGGCGATATTTATTTAGTATCAGGCTGGTCATTAAAAAATGAAGATGATAGATTTTTGCTATCAGGTGTAGTGACTAATGTATTCGGTCACGAAAAATAAGGAGGTATATTATGAATAAGAAAGCTTGTTTAGAATTGGTGAAAGAAGAATTCAGATTTTTACTTCAAACTGATGAAGAAGCAGAAATAGTATGTGACAAACTTATAGAAGAATACGAAAGTAGCAATAGATGTGAAGGCTTCGAAGTATTCGTTATAGATTCAGTTTGTATGTTTGATTGTAAAGAGGATGCATTTGAATGGTTCGTTGACAGTGATACAAGCTATCTTGCATTACTATATGAATTAGACGTACAAAACTTAGAAATAACACAAGATATGGTAGGCAAAGATTTTTGCGATGCATTGATAGATTGTTATTTAGATAATCAAGAAAATTATATGAAAATTAACGATCATATATATTTAACATGGTGGATGTAATGAGAATACTCGAATATTTAACAGGAGATTGTGATACTTGCAAACATAAAGACAGTTGTCCTTATATTGAAGAAGGTAAAGGAAGCTGCTTTGAAATAGGAGGCTTCGAACCTCATTATGAAAAGGAGGAATAAAATATGCCAGTAACACAAAAGCAAAGAATATACCTAAGAATATTATCATATCTTACAAACAAGCTTTATGATATAAGCGTTAAAACATTTGAAGAAGCAGATGAAATATTAAAAGAGCATAAAAAAGAACTAGAAGAACATATAACAGTAAAATATTACACAGACAGAGAGAAAGAGGATTCATTAATAATGGAAGTCTATATAGACGAATGCTATGTATTCGTAATAGAATGTTATTGCAGAGAAAAAGTTAAAAGCACAGATACCATATATACTGTAGATGTAACATCATTTGGTTCATATGCATAAAAAGGAGGAGAATATATGAGTGGAGGATATAAACCAACATATAAATTTATATTAGAGGAGTATAACGACGGCAAACAAAAATGGCAAAGCTATGAATGCTCAGTAACAGAAGAAGTAACACAATTTTATGTAACAGGATATGGAGAAAATGCTAAAGAAGCAAAAGAAGATATGCTTAAAGATCTGGACAATTATATAAATGAATTATTAAGATTCAGACAATTATTAGAAGATCCTAAAGATCCATGCGTTGGATGTATATATAATCCTAGTACATGTTGTATAAAAAATGTATGCGGCGATAAAAAGAAATATAACGAAGAGTTAGAAAAAAGAAAGGAGCTTAAATAATGGGAGATGAAGTAATTAAAGTTCTTAATCATTTAGGTGACCAATTTGGCGTAGCAATCGATTGGTCATCAACTAATGTAATGCCGTATTTAAACGACTTAATGACTCGTATGATTAAATACGGTATATATATAAATATCTATCATATTATATATGCTATATTTATAACAGCATTATTTATCATAGTAACTATAGTACTATACAAAATAGCATATAAAATGATATTAAATTCAGAAGAAAATGAAGAGTATGTTCATCCAGCTAAAATATTATCAACAGCATTTGCAATAAGTCTTGTAACAACTGTAATCGTAGCTTTAATAGAAGTAGGCAATATAAAAGACTGTATAGCAGATATAATAGAATTAAATACTGTACCAGAAAAATATGTAGTAGAAATAATACAAGATAAGATAGATGATTATAATGAGAGTAAAACAGATTAGGAGGTATGCTATATGTATCTAAGTGAAATGACAAACACAGAGCTTATAACAGAAATGAAACGTATAAGTAAAGGTTGTGTTCCCGTAGATATTAATCCGTGCTATACATGTAAACATAATCTTACTTCCAATGAATGTAAAGATTGTAGAGCAAATGTTATTGAAGAAATAAAAGATGAGCTCGAAAATAGAAGCGTAGACTGGGAGGGAATCATATGCGAGAAAAAATAGAAGATTTTATGCTAGCTATGGATTCATTATTTGCTGACAATAAATACAAAGAACACGAAATAATAGATGGACGTTTTAAAGATGATTTAAGACATGATACCATCGATGTATTATGCGATATGTTTGGTTATAAAGTATTAAATTTAATAGACGTAAGAGTAGAAGAAAGTTATATAGTACGTAAAAATATAACTGTATCTTTTGTAAATAAAGAAACAGGAGAAGTAATATCAGACACTGATGAACTCGAAACATTACTATGTCATATTTTATAATTTATCCAAAATAGAGTATATATTAATACAAAGGAGGCTAAACTATGAGATTTGATGATTTTTACGAGGCATTCAACTTTTTAAGAAATCATAGAATGTGTGAATGTGAAATAAATCTTGGTAGCAATGGACGCAAACGTAAATGTATGATCAATTACTTTGACAAATGTTTAGACATAAGTGTAGTTAAAGTTAATCCAAAGACAAATGAGATAGATACTAAAATGGATAACAATACTAAAACTGAAGTATGGTTAGAATTTGGCCGTGCTTTTATAGATTACAGTATAACTGATAACGTTATGTTTGAACATGACTACAGACTAGACTGTGGCGCTGATACATTTGAAGAAGCCATAGTAAAGCTTGCTAATCTAGTAAATGAATTCTACTTCGACAATGGAGAAGAAAAGCATAAAATAACAGAACTCTAAGGAGATGGTAATACGAAATACTCAGAAAAAGAAATTAAGTTAGAACAATCTAAATTTAAAGCATATCTAGATAAGGAATTACTCGATATGTTCTATAATTACAAAGGAGATAGAAATCGCATATATTTTAAAGCTCTAGCACGAGAAATAAAAGAAAGAAACATAGATTTATAAGGGACGCAGTAATGCGTCTCTTTTATTATACAGGAGGTATAGTTATGTTAGTAAATATAATCATAGGTCTAACAGCTTGTGTATGTATAGGCTCATTTTTCGGTATAGCTTTATTTTTAATATCATATAAATTAGACAATAATAACCTATAATGGAATAATTTGTATGATATAATCTAATAGAAAGGAGAAATCGCAGATGAAACATAAGAGAATAAAGATATTGTTAATGACAGGAGTTTTAACTCTAGGACTATGTACAGGATGCGGAAACAATAGTGAATTAACTGCTCTACAAGAAAAATATGACAATAGTCAAAAGATGGTAGAGCAATATAAAAAAGATAAAGAGAAATTAATAGAACAAAATAAAGAATTACAAAAAGAGAATAAAACATTAAAACAAGATAAGAAAATAGCAGAATTAGAACTAGAAGAATTAAAAAACAAAGAAGAGGACACAACAGACAACAACGATTATGCCACAAAAGATTATAACAATAATTATGTCACAAAAGATTATAGCAATGATTACAACAGCAATAATAATTCTAATAATTATTCTAATAATGAGTCCAATTCGGATTCATCATTTGATGGAGCTTCCGATGATGTTACTACTGACGAACCTAGCCAAGATTATGTGTATTGGACACCTAATGGTAAGTCTTATCATAGTACTAAAGACTGTCCTACTTTAAGTAGAAGTAAAGTTATATATGAAGGATATAACTGTCCAAAGACAGATCCATGTAATGTATGTAATTAGTTATTAATTGGAGGGAGTATAATGAAAAAAATATTAAGTCTATTGTTAATATTATGTACTATAGCAACATGTACAATAGGCTGCGAAAGCCAAGAGGAATACGAAGCTCGTGTTATAAACGCAGTAGAGAATAAGGTAGATACTTTAATGTCTGAAACTGACGCATATAGTCAGATAACAAATAAAGAATGGTCATATAGTAAAACTGAAAATGGCCAAGAAATAATAACTATGACAGGTACTATAACTAACATAGTAAGCGTGACAATAGTAACAAAATATTATGTAGATACAGATGAAGGATATATAACAAAAATGTCAACTACAATAGGTAATGATACTGAAACTATGAATGTACCTAAAAGCGATAGAAGTAAGTTAGATTTATAATTTAGGAGGTAAAAATTAAATGAAACAAATAGCCAAAATAGCATTAGGTGTCGTGTTAGGTTTTGTGCTACTAATAGGAGGATGTAGTTTATTGTTCACAGCAGGTTCGAATGATAAAGTGAATATAAAACAAGAACAACAGAAAGAAAAACCTGCTATAGAAGGTAAATCAGAACCTGAAGAAGATTCTGATGCTGAATTAGGCAGTATAAATAATGATATAACGTGGAAACAATATCAGTTTTCAAAAGATGATTATAAAATAGCATTATATAACGACGATTATATGGCTCTTATAACTGGAGTAAAGACCGTTGGTCATGAAGTACGTTTTACATATACATTTTTTAATGAAAGTGGAGACGATAGTACTCCAGGATTTGTTTTAAATGCTTCATTATATCAAGATGGTATAAATAACGACGATATAGAATTTGATCATAAACATGGTGATGAATACACAAGTATAAGAAGCGGATACTCTATTGACAATTGTTATGAATATGTATCTTTTGACCCAAATAAAAGTAAAAATGTAGAAATAGATTTAGGTTTACTTTGGTCTACTGATTGCACTCTTATATATAATGTTGATACAGAAGAATTTAGTATAAAATAAAATAATCCTCCCTTTGGGGAGGACATAAGGAGGGATACAAATGACTTATGTAGAATTAAATGATGAAGATAATAGCATAATTGACACTAGAGGAATAAGAAACATAAGCGTCGATAATGTATCAGATGATTTGCATTACATTAAAATACGTTATAAATATAAAGATACTTCATGTTCATATGAGTATAAAGACATAGAAACTCTTTATGAAGATAGAGAAAAGATAAAGGAAAAATTAGGATTCTAATAAAGGAGGTATCTCATGTCAGATTTCCAAAAACAAAGAATAGAACGAAATATCAAAAAAGGAACCAAAAGAAGTTTCAACATGGATGTTCAATACTATAAAGGCATACCTTTAAGATTAATTTGCAGAGATACATATCAAAGCAATAAGGCAAAAAGATTTACTATTAATGAAACCAATCAAAATGTATGGATTCCTAATAAGCATTTAGAAGAAGACGGCACAATTAAACAAGGAAAAAATCTAGACTATATATTTATTAAAGCAGCTAAAATGAAAAAGCTAAAATATGCTGGAGTAAATAGTTGGAGCTGGCAAAGACGCTAAGGAGGTATATTATGACTTGGTATTCAAATGAAACGCAGATAATTGTTATGGCAATTTATTTTCTCGTACTAATTGTTGTAATAGTAGGACGTTTCTTTATAGAAGATAGCAATTTAACTTTTTTTGTAGCATTGTTATTGCTATTAGTTACAACACTTGGGTTATTTAAATATATAACAGAATCTACTGCAAAACAAAATGAGGTATTAACTAGCAAATACAAATATAAGATAGAAATATTTAAAGGCAAAAACTGTGATACATACTATACAAATGAATTCAAAATAAAAAACGGTATAGTATATTTTGATAACAGATGTGCCGATAATTTTTCAATAGAAACACTTAAATAAAGGAGGGGAATATTATGGTTAAAACATTTAGAGAAGTATTACGAATTATAAAGCCAGGTGAAACCTGGGAATGTATAAATGATTGTAATATAAAAAGCATATCTTATATAGACAAATCAATAAGAATTGAGTATTGCTCAAGTATAATTTGTTATGTTTTAGATGATGCACAATTCAAATTAAGAAAAGAAGAAGTAGAATTTGAGGACGCAATTAAAGCATTAAAAGAAGGTAAAACAATAGAATCATGTGAAACTGAACGTATGTATAAAACAAGAGAACGCGGTGATGAAAAAGTAATCTTTGTAAATACACAAACTAGTTCTACATGGTTAGATTTAGATATCATCTTTAAACAAAAAGAAGTATTTGGTAAATGGTGTATATATAACGAAGGAGAGATATAATGATGTTTTTAATTATAACAGATTCGCTCAGCGATTGTACTAATACGTACGAAGTAAATTTAGAAGGCAAAAAATATACTGTAGAAGAATTTATACAGATGATATTTACAGAGCGCCCTAATGAATGGGGCAATATAGAAGTATACGGTATAGATGTTATTAATTATAGAGGTGGTGAAATAGTGAGCCAACATTTTAATAACGATCTATTAAATAAACCAGTAAAACATGTTATAGCCTATGGAGGTTGGTCCAGAATGGACTATACTATATATTTGTAGGTGATTATATATGAATATAATTAGAAATTTGAAGTTAAGAATTTTAATAAGAAAAAATATAAAGAATTTAAAAGAAATAAAGAAGTATACAATTAAATCAATAGAAGAGCTAGGAAGACAGAAGATAGAAACAAATTACAATGTAATGTATGAATTTAAAGAAGCCGTAGAAAAAGAAATAGACTTTTACAGAAGAAGTATAAAAAAGAGAACATATAAAGACGTTTTTAATGTTAGTGAATTGAAGACAAGATTAGAAGATTTTGAGAAGATACGCTCAAAAGTATTTAAAGAGTATTGTTTTATAACGATACTAAATATATTCGAAGATGCATCATATACGTCTATTGAATGGATAGATGCATATAATATGCTGATTATCTTAAAAGAATATAATATTGTAGAACATAAACAAGAAAGAAAGAAAATAACAATAGATATAGAATATGCATTTTGTATATTCTTATGTATCTTTGTTATTTTCGTTGCTTTTTATTCTTAAGGAGGAAGATAGATATGCTTATAGAATTAAAAGATTCAAGCAGAAGTATCGTTAATCTATCGGATATGTCTGTTATAAACTTTACAGCACGTACATTTGGAGATGTATATGCAATAATTGTAGTGCCTAAAGGCTCAACAGAAGGAATATCATTTACATATCCAGACCTTAATACATTACAAGGAGATAGAGCAAGAATAAAATCAATGTTAGGTTTAAGTAAGGAGGAAGAACAATGAGAATATTTAACGATAATAAAATAACTAATAGTACAATAATATCTGGTGATAACAAAACCATTGTTAATAGCGTGGAAATAGATATACCAGAAGGAGCTAGTGTATCAATAAAAAACAATAAAGTGTATATCAATGGTAAAGAGTACAAGGACGAAAAATTAGAAAATAAAGAACCTATCAATATAATAGTTAATGGCAATGCTGAAAATATCAGCTGTGGTAACTCAGTTGAAGTTAAAGGTAACGTTACAGGTGATATAGACTGTGGCAATAGCGTTAAAATAGGAGGAGATATGCAAGGAGATATCGATTGTGGTAACAGTGTCGATATATCAGGTAATCACACAGGAGATATCGATGCAGGAGGCTCAGTTAGAATAAAATGAAATATATCAAATATATAATTCTATTAATAATAGTGGCAATAGTTATTGCCACTACAACTGTATCATGCAGTATTAAGTTACCAGATAAAAATAATTATGAAATAAATTATAAAGGAGTGATATCATGAGTCATGCTAGTGGAAAAGTAATATTCAAAGACGGAACTGAAAGATTTGCGGAATATGACGGAAGTGGAGACTATATGTATAATCTTACATATGAAACTACTAATGAAAGAAATGATAAATGGAGACAACCTGGAAGTGAACCTGACTGTAAACATGAACATGTAGAGGATGTAATATTACAAAACAGTTACGGATGTGGCATGACATGGAAAGGTAAATGTTGTAAAGACTGCGGATGGATTGTAGAAGGTGTAGATCCATATGCAGATAATAATGAACTTCGCTATGACGAAGAATATTAGGAGGCAATAGTATGGTTATAAAGTTAAGTCCAAGAAGTTTTATAAATCTAAATGATAAAACTATGGATATATTGTACCCTGGAAGAGGTACGATGGCTGTAGTTAAAGGCAAGATAACAAATAAGATAAGTATTGAATATGAACATATAAGATATGCATTAATGAGAAGTGGAGACTTATGCTTAGTTATGAAAAATAACTCTACCATGTTTAGCATTAAACCAGCAGAGACATTTACAATTCAAGGAGATAGAAAAAGACTCGAAGAATTATTACAGAAATTAAATCCATTAATAAAGGAGATATAGCATGACTTTAAATGAGCTCGTTAAGGAGTTAAGAAAAGAGAAAGTAATACAATATGCAGTTGTATATAAACCAGTAAAGAAAGATAAAGTATTATATTTCGTACTGAAAAACGAAAGCTATGAAAAATCAATAGCATGTATAGATGCTATTAATAAAATTAAAGAGAAAGTGAATGAGCCATTCACATATTATTTAACAGAACTACAAGAAATTGGCATAATAATAAATAATGTAATTGGCTACAAATCTAAATTCGAAATATTATATTAAGGAGGAAGATATATGAGAACATTATTATTATTTAGAGGAGCTCCAGGTTGTGGTAAAAGTACATTCATAAAAGATCACAATCTTGAACAATACTCACTTAGTGCAGATAATATTAGATTAATGTGTCAAGCACCAGTACAAAAAGCAGACGGTACTTATGGTATAGCAACAAGCAATGATACGTACGTATGGAAGCTATTATTTGATATGCTTGAACAACGTATGAAAAGAGGAGAATTCGTCATTATAGATGCAACTAACAGTTTAACAGCAGACATGGCAAGATATAAACATCTCGTTGAATTATATAGATACAGAGCTTTAATAGTAGATATGACAGATATACCAAAAGATGTATGTAAACAAAGAAATGCACACAGATTACCAGAGTATAAAAGAGTACCAGAATTCGTTATAGACAGAATGTATGATAGATTTCAAACAGAAAATATACCTAAATGGATAAAAGTAATTAAACCAGAAGAAGTAGATGATGCAATTCAATTTAAACCTCTAGACTTTAATAAATGGAATAAAATACATCACATAGGTGATATTCATGGGTCTTTAGATTGTCTTAAAAAATACTTAGGAGAAATTAAAGATGACGAATATTACATCTTTTGTGGTGATTATTGCGATAGAGGTACACAAAATGTGGAAACTCTATTATATATGATGGAACTTGCTAAACGTAATAATGTACAGTTATTAACTGGTAATCATGAAGGACATCTTTGGAGATATGCTAAAGATGAACATCCTACATCAACAGAGTTTGCACTAGTAACATCTAAAGAGTTTGACGAAGCAAGTGTATCTAAAAAAGACATTAGAGTATTTTACAGAAAATTAGGTCAAATAGTATATTATACTTATGGTGATAAGACTATACTTGTAACTCATGGTGGTATAGCACATATGCCAGACAATTTGATGTTAATGGCTACTGAACAATTTATTAAAGGCGTAGGAGATTACGACGAAGTAGATATGGCAGAAAAAGCATTTGCAGAATCTGTTAAAGATACTAATATATATCAAATACATGGTCATAGAAATATAAACGGTGCATCTATAAGTAGTAACATAAGATCATTTAATCTTGAAGGCGAAATAGAATTCGGCGGTCATTTAAGATGTGTAACACTTAACAAAGACGGATTCAAAGAGCATCAAATAAAGAATGACAACTTCAAGACAATAAAATATGAGCCAGATCACTTTAATAATTTATCTGTAGCAGATGCCGTCATCACATTAAGAGCTAATAACCTTATCAGAGAAAAGAGACTAAACAATAATGTATCATCATTCAATTTCAGTCCACAAGCATTCAAAAAGAAAGTATGGAACGAAGAAACAATAAGAGCTCGTGGATTATTTATTAATACTAATATGAATCAAATAGTAGCTAGAAGTTATAATAAGTTCTTTAATATAGGAGAGATGCCATTAACTAAAATGGGCAATCTCGAAAAGAACTTCAAATATCCTGTTGTAGCATATGAAAAATACAATGGCTATCTAGGACTTATAGGATATAATCCTGAAACAGATGAGCTTATGTATTGTTCTAAATCTACAGACGAAGGAGAATTTGCACTATGGTTCAAAGAATATATGCAAACTCATTATACTGTAGAAGAATTAGACGCAGTAAAAGACTATATTAAGAGAATGAATGTTACATTTGTATTCGAAGTAATATTAGTCGATAAGGATCCTCATATGATCAAATATGAAGAAGACACAGTCGTATTATTAGATATTATATACAATACTTTAGATTTTAGACATATGAGTTATGAAATGTTACAATTCACAGGCGTTCGTCTTGGTTTTAGTGTGAAAAGAAAAGCTAAAACTCTTAATAACTGGAATGAATTTGTATCTTGGTACGAAACAGAAGTTAATATACCTGAAAACAATATTTTAGAAGGTTTTGTACTAGAAGATGCCGAAGGATTCATGACTAAAATCAAAACAGACTATTATAAATTCTGGAAAAGAATGAGACATGTAGCAAATGAAATAGCAGGAAACGGCTTTATCAAGAAACAATCATTAGTATCTGAACCTCTAGCACATGCATTTTATACTTGGTTGTTAACTCAACCTAAAGAAGTACAAGCCTTAGATATAATCTCATTAAGAGATAGATTTTACGGAGGTAAATAAATGATATTAATAAGCAAACAAACCTTAAAAGACATATTATATGAAACAAATATAAGTCCAGAAGAAAAAGGCAAACTAGTAGCTAAAATCGAAAGCTGCAATTTATATAAAGAAGATAAAGAGGAGTCTTTGCTAGATGCATTGGACTCCTTGGAGTTTAATATTAAAAGTGATCCAGCAGATATTCATAAGTATCGTATCATGTATCTAGGTATCAAAGGATATCTAGAAGGAAAAATGACGCTTGAAACCGCATACGACTATTACTTTGGTAATTATTGTCCACCATTTGGTTATACATGGTGCGAAAGAGGAAAAAACAAAATAAATGATTGCGATAATTGTGATTTAAATGAAAAACAGTGGCCTAATGATAGCGCTCGATGCTTAGAGTGCTGAAAAAGAACATTAAAAGCAGAAAAGGAGAGATTAAAATAATGGATTTATTTTCACTTGTCGTTAGAAAAATAGCTTCAACAGAAATGAATAGCATAAAATGTAAATGTGGTCATGTAATAGAAGATGATTTTTCTAATACGACTACAGTTATAGAACATACTAATAAACCATGCCCAAAATGTGGTAAAATATATTTAGATAATAATTTTGCAGATGTTATGAAATATGCATGTATTCTCAAAGCAAATGCAGAAAAAGAAGACTACGAAATATGGAACGATGATTTAGAGACTAAAATAAAAGATATATTAAAAAGTAAATAAGAAAGGATAAAATGTTATGAAAACTGAAACGCTTACAACAAGAGAAGAATTAGATAATCTTAAATCCGCTTTAACATTAGCAGGATTATCAGAAACATCAATACCTGATTATATAGAATGGGTTAAATCTTATACGCCCATGAAACAAGAAAAGGCTTATATAATCAAAGGCGAAACCATGAATCGAGTATATAAATTAAAAGACGATAAAGCATATCCAAATGATTTACTACTCGTTGCTATTAAACTAGAAGATATGGAAGATCCTATGGAAGTTGCATTCCCTAGATTTATAATTGGTGCAAGATGGTTTGATGATATAGTAGCAAATAATAGTAATTAAAGAAAGGATGATAAATTATGGCAGATTATAAACCTACAGTAGCAATTGATTTTGACGGAGTCATTCACTCATATACGAGTGGATGGCAAGGAGTTGGCAAATGTCCAGATCCTATAGTACCTGGTATAGATACTGCAATAGCAGATCTTAGAACAGACCATAAAGTAATCGTAGTGTCATCACGAGCAGCAACTCCAGAAGGTAGAATAGCAATACGTGATTATCTTAAGAAATACAATATAGAAGTAGATGGTATACAAAATGAAAAACCACCATGCATAGTATCTATTGATGATAGAGCTATATGCTTTAATGGTTATACAGATATATTAGCTAAGCAGGTAAGAGAATTTAAACCATGGTACAGTAAAAATGAAGAGTCTGAAAAATCTGAATAAGGCTGATCCATTAGTTGTTGGCGCAGCGTTAAGCAACTTATTTTATAGCCTTGCATATCCAATAGTTCACACTGTTACAATGCAAGGCTTAAGTTCTAACTGGGTAAGCTTTGCTAGTTTAGCTAATTGTTTTTTGGCATCTATTATAACAAAATTATGGCTAAAAAGAAGTAAAAAGCTATATTATTTTTATGGCATCATGCTAGGAATAGAAGTTATAGTATATGCTATTTTAACTATATTATTCTTAGTAAGCGTAGCAACGCCTGCTATATATTATATGGGTGATGCAATACTTAGTGCCGTAATAACAAGAAATATAATATGCGGTGGAACAAGATTAAAAGCATTACGCTATGAAGGCGAAGAAAGAGAAGAATATGATAATAAAAATAGTTATTATAGTTATATAACAAGCATAATAGGCTTTGCAATAAGCTCATTTATAACATTCTCTACGCCTATAGGCTTTATATTAATGTTTGTTGGTATTGCTGTAGATAATATATTCTATTATTGTGCGTTCAAAGAAGAAGGAGTTGAATCTAATGAATAATGAGAATAAAGCAAAAGTAGTATATGAAAATCTACCAGATATTTCAAAACAAATAGTAGCTAATTTTCAAACAATATTACAAATATCAAATATTGATGCTCTTAAATTAATATGTTCTAATAGTACAGCTACAATGTTCTTACTCTTTGAGTCTGTATTACAGATATATGGTATAAAAAAAAGTACAGAGCTTTTAATGAAATCTACAATTTTTAGAACAGATAATTATGATCAACCGATAACAGATAAAGAGACAAATAGGATAAAAGAGTACTATAATTTAGATATTAAAAGAATTTAAACTGACAATAAATTTTATTATAAAATAAAAGATATTTTTAGGAGGTAAAAGAATGGGATTTTTTAAAAAAATATTTCAAAAAGGTGAAGCAACAGCACCAGAGACAACACCACAAATGCCAGAAAGAATAAAATCTGACGCTATAGCAACTGTTAACTTAAAAGAAGAAATAAAAGCTGATGCTATAACCACTATAAACTTAAGAAAAGAAAAACTAAACAAAATATGTTTAGAAAAGAAAGAATTGCAAGACTTAACATCTAAAGTAGTTGTAGTTTTAGATTATTCAGGATCCATGGATCAATTATACAAAGATGGCGTTGTACAAGAAACACTAAATAGACTATTACCATTAGCATTAAAATTTGACGACGATGGCGAAATGGAATTATTTATATTTAGCAATCGTTGCAAACAATTAGCACCACTAAATATAAACAACTTTAGTAATTATATAGCAGATGAAAAAATACTACAAAAATATAGCATGGGAGGAACAAATTATTCACCAGTTATAAATAAAGTAGTTGATAATCAAGAAGGTGATATACCTACATTCGTTATATTTATAACTGACGGTGATTGTTTCTCAAGCGATAAAACACCAACTGAAGAAGCAATAAGAAAAGCTTCTAATAAACCTATATTCTGGCAATTCGTTGGCATAGGCAATTCTTCATTTGACTTTTTAGAATCATTAGATGATATGCAAGGCAGATACATAGATAATGCTGATTTCTTAAAAATCTCTAACGTTTGTAATTTAAGTGATGAAGAACTTTACAAAGCATTATTAGGAGAATTCCCAGAATGGTTAAATGCAGCTAAATTAAATAATATAATAAAATAAAGTTATAGCAGGGCTTAGTCCCTGCTATGATTATAAAAGGAGAAAGAAAATATGGCTAGAAGTTATTTTATATGGAAAATGACATTAGATGACGACACAGAATTAAAATTCGTTGCTAATAGCATTAGTCAAATATTATACAACGGTATTAATATTGACTGGGACGAAATAATTAAAATTGAGCAAGTCGAACTATATTATAGCAATGCAGAAAATGATTACCCAGATATAATAGACTTACGTAATTAGTAAATGGAGGCGATACTATGAGAAAAAACGTAATAGCTATAATAATTAAAATAATGTCATCATTAATATTATCTGTAATATTCTTATTTGTATGCTTTAATATAAACTTATTCAATATATATGTAAGTTGCGGAATCTTAATACTTCAAGGAGCAGCTATAGTTATTCTTTTATATGATATTATTAGCGAATTTGAATTATATTACGAAAATAAAAAGGAGAAAATCAAATGAGAGATATATATGTAGTACCATTTAAGGTTAAAGATAGTTTTTATAATGAAGAGTATTGGAACATATTATTTACTGATAAAGAGTATTGGAAAGAAAATCATTATATATGTGATGGGCCAGCTCATAATTTATTAACTGCATTTAGTGAAATTGGCTTAGAAGAAACTACAACAGCTATTTTAGAGTGGTGTAATGATGAAGAAATGTCGATGAGTAAAATAAAGCAAGAAATGAAAGATAGAGGGTTTAATTTATTAATAAATGATCCTGTATTTATTAAAGAATATATACAAAAATTTGGAGAAGACCCTAGAGATACTGTAGAAGAATAAGGAGGCTATCATGTCAAAGAAAGTAATAATTAAAGATATAGTAATTGGCGATACCATTTGTCATCCATGGTATATGTTTTGTAATGAATATAATGAATGGGATTTAATCAAAGATGATGTAATATTCACCGAAGAAAGATTCTTGCCAAAATTAATGGTAGAGTGCGGTATAGTTGATTCTATTTCTGAAGTAAGGAGAAATAGACCTGAATTAGTTAAAACTCTAGATAAACCAGACTTTATAGAAGTTAAATGGGGCAAATCTAGATTATATATACAAGTAGGAGAGTGATATATTTGAAAATCAATAAGAAACTAATACCTGTATTAGCAATAGTAGCTGTATTAGGTTTAGGTGTTGTAGGATGTAGAGAGTCAAATAGAGTAAGTCACAATATAAGTAAAGAAGCTGACAACTTTAATGTAACAAGAAGATTGGTAGTTATAAATGCTAGAACAGACAAACCACTATTCGAACTTGTAGGCAATTTCGCATTAAGCAATAATGACGAAAATGAGCTAGAAGTTGTTTGTCAAACAGGTAAAAATGAATTCAAAAAACACTATATATATTTAAATGAATATACAATATATACTGTTGAAGATATCAGTGGAGCTAATGTTAGCGAATATAAGTATGAAGTTAACTTCTTACCAGAAACTATACAACCTATAACTATAACTACTAAAGACTAGAGGTGAATCATATGCAATATAAATTATGGTCCAAAAAAGAAAAAAATAAAAATCATAAGTAATTTTTTAATAACTAATGTTAATGCAATAATATAAGAAAGGAGGTGATAATATGAAAAGAAAAATAAAATTTAGAATATGGGATAAAGAAGGAAGTAAAATGATAAATGGTAATGATTTTACTTTTGATGAATATATACCTATAAATTATATGTTTAATGATTCTAACAGGTTTATATTTATGCAATGGACAGGATTTACAGATAAGAATGGTACAGAAATATACGAAGGTGATATATTAAAATGTAAACTATATAATGGAGAATACGAAAATTACGTAATAGTTTGGGATGAAGAAGAAGCAGGTTTTGATGCATTAAATGAAGATAAGAGTAACTTCATGTTACCAAGTATATGGACCGTATCAGAGATAATAGGCAATATATATGAGAACCCTGAACTATTTTATTCAGACAAAGGAAAAAAATAGAACAGTAATAAAGCAGATATTAATTTATCTGCTTTTTTTTATTCAATAAAAAAGGAGGGATTATTATGAAAAAGTCGAATATATTAACTGCAACAACTATCTCTACAGCTACAGTAAGAACTGTAAATATAGTACAGCATATTGACGCATTCTCTGTTCAATATATAACCTACATCCGTAGGTAAAGCCGTTAATCATGGATGTATAAGATTACATGATTATGATATTTTATGGTTATATAACAACGTCCTAATAGGATACATAGTTGTTATACATTAAATGACAGGAGGAACAAAATGAGAATGACGACAGTAGATATATTAAACACAGATAACGAACAAGTAGTAAATGGTTTATTTGGTCACTCATTTACTATACCTAAAATAGGAGAAAAGGTATTCTATTTAGATAAAGAATATAAAGTAATAGATGTGAAGCATGAGTTAATATGTGTTGGTTCAATAATACAAACAGATAAGGTGACTTTAATAGTAAATGAAATAAGACACGATTTATATACTTAGGAGGAATATGATGGAAAAGTCAGATTTAAAAAATGGAATGAGCTTTAAAACTAGAGGAGACGAAGAATATTTTATAATACAAGGAAACTTATATAGAAAAACTAAAGAACTTTCATTGAAGCCTAATGGTAGCTTCGATTATTATATAAAAAATTACAAAAACGATTTAACTCATAAAAATAAATATAGTGAAGATATTATGAAAATTTATGACATGGACAGGAATCAAATATGGGAAAGAACAGATTGGGACAAAATACCAATCGATACTAAAGTATATGTCAAGAATTATGAAGACAGCAACTGGAAGAAAAGACATTTTGCTGGATATGATAAAAATTTTGAAAATTCTCCATTTAAAGCATTTGACTATGGTCAAACATCATGGACATCTGACGGAACAGATATCAGTAACTGGAGATTCTGTAAATTAAATGAGGAGGAATAATTATGATCAATGCTACTAAACATGCACGTGAACGCTATGCAGAAAGAATAAAAGGTATAGAAAAAGATGCTATAAAATCTAATGTTGCTATGTATGGCAACGATTATGAAAAAGATCTAAACAAGATGTATGATAATAGTAGACTAATTTATACTGGTAGATTCCAAACACATAAAGAATGCCAATACAGATTAGCTGACGATATCATATTAGTCATGGATAAGATAGATCAAAACTTAATAACTTTATACAGAGTTGATTTCAACTTTACTAAAAGTATAAATAAAGTTATATTACAAGACTTAGTCGAAGAATTAGATGTAAAAGAGAAAGCATGGTCATTAGAAAAAGAAAAGACAGAAGAAGCTAATAGTGAATTAAATAATGAAAAAGCATTACTTGAAATGGATATAGAAGCTAAAGCAAAAGAACTAGAAAACTTAAAAGATAGACTAGATGCACTTAATAAATATATGAAGACAACTAATGCAGATGAAATTATAGCAAAAGAAGCTATGGATGAAATAGCTCGTAAAATAGTATACAGCATAGATTATAAGAAAGCTATGCAAGAAATAATGGAGGATTAATTATGGATACTAGTAAAGGAGTAAAATTCGCAATAGGAAGCACTATAGTGACAATCATATTAGCAACTATAATAATATGCACAGCAGTATTAAATAGTGGTTGTTCTTCAAATAAAAAACCAGAATGTATAGGTTTTAGAGCGACACAAAATATTAAGAAGATAGCGAATATGACAGTATATGAAATAGTAGATGAGAATACTGGAGTACATTACTATTTTGGTAAAAATGACACTAGAGCATTTATGAGTCCTGTATATAATAGTGATGGTACAATAAAAGTAGATAAGGAGGATTAACATTATGAGAATGACGAAATATAAATTACAGTTAGTAAAAGATTCTGGTACAAATTATGGTGGCAAAGACTTTCAAATAAGTAATCCAGATGATTTATGTAATCTATTATGCGACGTTTGTGATTTAGACAAACAAGCAGAAGAAGTATTAATGCTTATATGCCTTGACTCTAAAAATAAAGTAATAGGTATACATGAAGTAAGCCGTGGCATAGTTAACATGTCATTTGCATGTGGTCGTGAAATATTCAAAAGAGCAATATTAAATAATGCAGCTAAAATAATACTAGCTCATAATCATCCATCAGGTAATTCAACTCCAAGCGAAGAAGATAAAAAAACTGTTAAATTCGTAAAAGAAGCTGGAGAATTATTAGACATAAATCTTATCGAAAACATGGTAGTAGGAGACGATGAATATTGTTCATTTAAGCGTATAGGTGAACTATGATGTTCGTAAGAGAATGTAAAAGACGTAAATTTTGTAATATTCACATGGACGGATATTGCAATGGATTAAGCCCTAATTGTGCATCATGTATTCATTACGATCTTAATGTGCAAGATAAACCTTGTGATGGTTGTAAAGGCATTTACTTTTTAGCACAAGAATGTGGGTTTATTCCTAATTGCGAATATCTGTTAGAACATAACAAGGAGGCTTACAATAAAAATAATATTGAAAGATAGACTTAAAGTGAATGGTAAATTCTATCAAGCCGTAAGCGATGAATATGAATTAAAAATACCAAAGTAAGGAGATGGAAATATGAAAGATTCTATATTAGGTAATGCAATTAATGCATTTATGAAGAACTTTAAAGAGAACTATGATAAAAACAAGATCTCTGACAAAGACAAAATAGAATGCAAAAAGACTATACGAGAATCAATAAATAAATTTAATAATAGTTAAAAGCACAGCAACTGTGCTTTTTTTATTTTAACTATATTAAAGGGATATGAATTCCTATGTGTAATTATATATATGAAGACATATCTATGATATTTTAAAAGGAGTTGAATAAAAATGAGAGTTGTTAAAGTCTGTAAAGGCATTATAACAGGATACTATAACAATGATAATTATATAGATCGTATGTTTAATCCTAATGTTGATTCAAACGAAGTTAAGAATCATTTAAAGAAAGCCCTACCTGTCGGTAAAGTAGTAGATGTAAAAGAATTAGACAGCAAACAATGCTCGGGAGATGCATTAAAACAATGTCCTCATAAAGGTATATGCTATTTTATAGGATATTATGAAGATGGACATTATTCAGACTATACGGCTTGTATGCTTAATTTTAAACAAACAGGAGAGATGGAAGATGCATAGCAGAATATTTCAATTATCAAATGACGAAGTAACAGAACCACTAACTGAATCAAGCATTATTGCTTTTAATGAATGGTTCGTAGGCCAAATAGCAGATTATGTTGATGAGAATACTAATAGAGAAAACGACATAGATTGGCTATTACAAACATTTAACGAAGAAACTTGTAAGTATATAACCGTATTTAAAATGAACGATTTATATGTATCAATAACATTTAAGCCTGGCTTTAAAGAAGAATATTTCAGAGAAAAATTTACAAAATTAAAAGAGCTTGTCAAAAATCTTACATTAGAAGATTTTAGTAATTCAAGCTCTATTACTGTATATTCAATAAAAGACAAGGTAGAAAATAAATTTGGATTTTACGTTTACAATAACGAAACAGAATTTATAATACCATTTGACACTTTTGTAAGAGAATTAAATGGTACAGTAGAAGAAACGTACTATTTTGGTAGCACAATTGATTATCACTGGTAAGAAAGGAGGAAGTATAATGAAATGGTTTATAATTTTATTTGCCATTGGATGGTTATGGTGTACAGCGTGTGAAAAGACTTATGACGCTGCACGAGATAAGATAGAAGACAGTGCAAAGAAAACAATAGAAAAAAATAAAGATACTATTAAGAAAGGTACAAGAAAAGCAGTAAGTATTATGGATTATATTGGTCATATGACTGGATGGAATCATAGATTTAAATAATATAATAAAAAGGAGAAATATTATGATAATATATTATGCACATCACATGAGTGTTTACAATACTTTACAAGAAGCGAGAGAATTAAAAGTTATACACAGAATGTTTAAAAACAGTGTAGTTATTAATCCTAATGGATGGGTTAATAGCGAAGGAGTTAATGGTTCAGCTATAATGGAACAATGCTATATATTTGTTCAAAAGAGTGACGTAGTAGTATTTTCAGCTCTAGAAGATGGAGTTATAGGTAGAGGTGTTTATTGCGAATTAGAAAAAGCATTTAAACATAAAAAGAGAGTATATTTCTTATTAAGAAATGCGTTAGTAGAATACTATGAATCAGACTATAAAGAAACTAAATTAATAAATAACGGTGAAAACTGGAAGACATACGCTAAAGTTAAAATAAAATAAAGGAGACATATATGAAAACATACCGTAAGACATTATTTAAAAAAGATTTTGACTTTGTAACAGCATACGGATCCTGTGATGATGAGCATAGTAAAATGAAAGGCTACATAGAATTTAAAATGTACTTCGATTTTAAAGAAGGTCTACGATTCTCTGTAGCCGTACCTAACTATGCATATTGCAGTAAAAATCCATTTAAAGCATTATTTAATGTATTAGAAAAACAAGTTGTTGGCAATAGTAAATATCAGCGATTAAAAGCTGATTGTAGAGATAAAGGCTATTGGCAACATTTAGAGTAAGGAGGATAATATGCGTAAAGTAATGTATATAGTTATTAATCAGGACTTAAATATGAGCCCTGGTAAAATAGGAGCTCATACTGCTCATGCAGTATTTGATTATCTTTATGCACTAAACAAAGCGCAAGATGTAATTCCAACAGTCTTTACTGATGTAATGGATTCATTCAAAAACAATGGAGACACAATAATTGTATTAAAAGCGCATGAGGAAGTTTTACTTGAATGCGAAAGAAGAGGTTACGTAGCAGTAAGAGATAGAGGTTTAACAGAGGTTGAACCCGATAGTATTACTGCAGTATGCTTAGGTGTATACGATAAAGATGAAGGTATACCTAAATGGATACAAAAACTAAGATTATTATAGGAGATGGTAGCATGTTTGTAGACAGACCGCTATGTAATTTAAAATACTGTAGATTTTTTAGTGACTATAATTGCATGGCAGAAGAAACAAGACATGAAAGATGCCCGTACAAAATAATGCGTGATGATGTTGATGCATTAGGATACATTAATATAACAGGACATCTTGAAAGAAAATCTGATCATGTAAAAGGATGTAAATACTGCGACTTTGATTCTGCAGAAGATAATATAATTAAAATAAGTGAATCACGCTTTCAAGAAAAACTTGAAAGTGGCCGAAATATCGATGTATTTAGTGAAACACTATTATTAAATACAAAAGACGATAAAGGTTACATATTAGAATCTGTAGCAAATCTATATTCAGAAGACATGATGATAGCAAAATTTCCAGATCATGCTTTAGAGATACACTACTGTCCAGTATGTGGCAGAAAATTAGACGACAAATAGTAAGTAATATACATACTATAAATTTATTTTTGGAAGGATGGTGAGAGAGGCTGAATAATATTTATATGAAAATAGCATTATGCGTTAATGCTACTCGTTCAGCCAACAATATTTATGAGGAAAAACTTTAAACGTATTATATTTGCATTAACAGTATTAATAACATTAGGATTTGGTTTAGTTAGCGATGTATATGCATCTAGTTATATGAAAACGACATGTAATTTAAGTGTTAGGACTGGAGCTTCTACAAAATATAAGAAACTAGGAACATTAAAGAAAGGAACTAAAGTCATACCAATAAAAACTAGAAACGGTTGGTGTAAAATAAAATATGGCAACAGATATGGTTGGTGTAAGAAATCATATCTAAGTAAAACAGATAAGACTAATAAGAAGAATGTTAAAAGAACACTCAAAGTTAAAGCGTACGCTTATACTGGTCATAGTATGACTTCTACTGGTAGAGTGCCTAAAGCAGGTAGAACTATAGCTGTAGACCCTAGAATAATACCCTATGGATCTAAAATCTATATACCTGCACTCGGTAGAACTTACATAGCTGAAGACTGTGGTGGTGGAATCAAAGGCAACAAAGTAGATATCTACATGAGTAGTAACAGAGAATGCTATAATTTTGGAGTAAAATATTTAACAATTCATATATTAAATTAATATAAGCGCCACAATTAAGTGGCGCTATTTTATTAAAGGAGAGAATTGAGATGGTAAAGAAACATATAACTAAAACTGCTGAACAAGCAAAACTTGAAAGACAAAGAATGACTGATGAGTCTACTTGTCCAAGCTGTGGATATAGAGCCTGTATAGGCTTAAAAGGAGAAGAAGAAATCAAAACAGGATGGTTTTCTAAAAAGACAATAAAATTCAAAGAATACAGCTGTATTAAATGTGGCTGCGAATGGAGAATAGACATAGATTAAGGAGGTATATCATTATGATATTTAAAGAAATAAATGGAGATTTATTCAAATCAAACCCTAATTATACATTAATGCATTGCATTAGTCATGACTGTGCCATGGGTGCAGGAATTGCTAAAACATTTGATGCATTAATGCCAGATATGAAAAAGCAATTAAAACGCACTATTAGAGAAAACGACTTAACTGGCTATTATGCCATGTTATACAAAGGTAAACGTGACGTTATAAATCTAGTAACTAAAGAAAGATATTGGCATAAACCTACATATAGTTCATTAAAAGCTAGTTTAATTAACGCTAAGCAAATTATATTGCGTAACAATATAAAATATATAGCCATGCCTGTTATAGGCTGTGGCCTTGATAGGCTACAATGGTCAAAAGTCTCAAAAATGGTAAAGGAGATATTCGCTGACACAGATATAGAAATAATAGTCTACCATAAATAAAAGGAGGAAAATTTAATATGATTATCGAAAGTATATTAGAACAGATGCTAAATACAATCCCTAGTGATGTAGACATAACTTATTTATGTATAGGAACCGATAGAGCTACAGGTGATGCGTTAGGACCAATTGTTGGAACAATGCTTACGTATCATGGTTTGAAAGTTTGTGGAACAATTGAGAAACCTGTACATGGTTTAAACCTAGACCAATACGAGACTAGGTTTAAACAGAATAAACCTCAATATATCGTAGCAATAGATGCATGCATAGGTTTATATGAAGACATAGGCGTAGTAAAATTCAAAACTCAAGGACTAAGACCAGGTGCTGGAGCTGGTAAGAATTTTCCTAGAATGGGAGATACCAGCATAATAGGTATCGTAGAATCAAACGATAGAGCAGTACATGAATGTAGATTATACGAAATATTAGAAATGGCACAAGATATAGTCGATACCATATTAGAATTTGAAAAGATAAGAGCAAGAAACAAGAGAAAAATCAGTCATATATTTAAAAGAATGATAGGTCTACAAAACTCAAATTAAGATAGGAGTGATATTATGGAAAGCTACACAAAGGAACAAAGAATAAAAATATTTGACGTAAATGCAATAGAGCCAGGTGATGTTATACAATATTACAGATTCTCTGAAACATCATGTACAGCATCTGAAAATGCATTAGTCGCAAAAGTAACCGAAAAAGAAATAACAGCCGTTGAATACAGAGATAAACAAATTCTATATGTATATTTTTATCCAGAAGACCAAGGCGTTGAAATTAAAAACGTAGTTAAAAAAGGACAACTCTAATGAAAGATTATAAGTCTCTTAATTTAAAAGAACTTAAATCATTAGATAATTTAATATTAACGCAAAACGAATTCCGTGAGCTCATTTTAAATAGAAATATCAAATATTTTAAATATTTAAATGAGAATAGAGTATATATTAAATTAATAGGGTTTGATGATGATTATTTAATTATATATATAGAAGGAGGAATATAAATGAAAGCATTTGCATTAATAGTAGCGGTGATATTATATATAGGAATTAATATAATATCATTCTTAATAACCGCAGGCATAATTTATTTAATATGCTTTTGTTTCAGTTTAGCATTTTCTTGGAAAATAGCATTAGGTATATGGGTGATACTATTACTGATAAATTTGTTTATTGGTGATCACAAGAAGAGTAAATAAGGAGATGTGATTTATGAATATATTATTAAACATATATACAGTAATTGTATTAATCGCCGTAATAGCAATGGCATTCTTTATATATAAATTAAAAGTGCTGTTGCCTCAAATAAGTATAGATAAATTATTAAGAGCTAGCTCAAATAATCATCTAGAAGCAGCTATAAATATCTTATTATACTTATTTTGCCCTTTACTTCATGTCTTATTCATAGGAATAGTTATGTACTTTTTATATTTAAATGATGATGAATCTGTTAAATTAATAGATAAATCATTAGATCATGCAATTGAAAGAAAGGAACAAGAGGAATATGAAAAAAATGATAATCAATAAAATAATAACAGAATACAATAAAAGAACAATAGGTGGTAGAAAATTAGGATCATATAGATTCGAAGAATTAGTAGGATTTTATACTCAATTAAAGAATGGTAAACAAATAAAATAAAGAGGCTTTATGTCTCTTTATTTTATAGGAGGGAATATTAATGTCAAAATTAGTATTAAAAGAAATTAATATGCAAAGACCAGATAATGAAACATTGCAAATTATACAAAGAGCAAATAAGAAAGTAGGACCTGGCCAAAGGAAATTAGAATTAGAATATATGGATCCTATAACGAAAAAATGTTATATAGTTAACGCAGATGATATACCGCAAGATATTCTTTCAAAAATATATATGCATATATCACCATACGTTACGTTAAAACGCTAGTAAGGAGAAAATGCAATGACATTTAATTTTGAAGAAGCGACAATAGAACTATTTAAAAAATACAATTTAGAGTATGTAAAAGTAACTGAAGATAGAAATAAATACTGGGAAGGTTTCGATTATTTAAGAACAAATGATTGTTATATAGAATTATACGGTTATGCATGGACAGTTAATTCTAGTAACAGAAGCTTACGTTATAATCGTACACCAGTATTTGGTAGATTCTATATAAATCATTCAGGACATAGAATTTTTGATGAATACGATCCTAAAAGACCAGGTAAAGTTAAAAAGTCTGTAGACGGAGAGATAAGACGTTATGCTACATCATACGTAGAAGCAGCTGAAGGATACAACAAGTTAATAGATAAACATTTAGAACTTATAAAGCGATTAGAAGATTGGGCTAATTCTTATCGTATCTATTAGGAGGTGTTTTATGACTAGACCTAATAATCTTATATTAGATAAAATAAGAGAATTAAAAGAGCTTCATCCATATACACACATATCAGAAGAAATATTAATACCTGAAATATGTGATTGTATTGAATATGGTATAGAACTTATGCCATATCAGAAAGAAGTAATCAATTATTTTCTTTTATTAAATAAAAATGAAGAAGAATTATAGGAGGAATGCAAATGAAAGTAAAATTAATAGCACATACACCAAATCCAGAAGAAGTTGTAGCACAAGCTGCTAAATTATGCTATTCACACGTTGGTGTAGACGGAATAATGGAGAAATTAACTCCAGAAAAAATAAATAAATTTGTAGATCATTTAGCTACAATAGGACATGAAAGTCCGTTAGAACATGTAAATTTCACCTTCGCAATAGAAGGTATATCAAGAGTAACAACTCATCAACTTGTAAGACATAGATTAGCATCATATTCGCAACAATCTCAAAGATATGTTAAGCTAGAACAATTTGAATATATAATACCACCAGAGATAGCTAAAGACTCATATGCAAGAACTATATTTATAAAACATATGGAAGATTCACAAAAAGCATATGATGAATTAGTAGACGTACTTATAGAAAACAAATTAGATAAAAAATATCCTACATGGATCGAAGACACTGAAGAAGAATATATGTCTTTAAGCTCAGAAGAACAATTACAATTAAATCAAAATATACGTAATCTATGGGCGAAAAACCATAAAAAAGAATATTCTGCTATGGAAAAAGAAGCCATAGAAGATGCTAGATATGTATTTCCAAATGCATGTGAAACTAAAATAGTATGTACAATGAATGCTAGAAGTTTATTACACTTCTTTAATGTAAGATGTTGTAACAGAGCTCAATGGGAAATACGTGCTATGGCAGATGAAATGCTTAAAGAATGTAAGAAAGTAGCACCTACATTATTTAAGAAAGCTGGACCAGATTGTACATTCGGTAAATGTGGTGAAGGTTCTATGAGCTGTGGCCATCCTAGAAAACCAGAAGACTTAGTAGGTAAAATGCATGAATGGTGTCCAGAGTGTGACACAGAAAATGAATTTCCATTAGAGCTTAAATCTCATAAATGTAAAAAATGCGGTAAAGAATTAAAACCATGTTCTATATGCTACGAAGATAATACAGAATGTAACAAATGCAAATTTGAATAGGTGATATTATATGGGAATTATATATACGAAACATAAGCTAGATGAGCTTTATAAAGAAAGAGAGCGTATAGATAAGGAAATACAAGAATGCATAGATGAAATCAATTGGTACAATGAAAAATACAAAGATGACGTGTATTATCAAAAGAATGGCGTTCCATTTGAAGAAGTACATGATTATTCACCTTGATTCTATTCCCCTACTATTTGTAGGGGATTATTTGTACACTAACTATAATTATATTATTTGTATACGATTTTTTGATATTTTTAAAAAGGAGTTGGTTAAATGATTAATTATCAAATAAAAAATGCAGACACCGCTATAATGTCTTTTAGAGGAGAGAACTTGTTCTTAAGTAATTTCTATGAAGGTAAAGTATTTACTTATAAAGGATTAAGATTTACTAATTCTGAAGCACCTTTTCATGCAGAAAAGTGTTGGAGCAGAGCTAAAGACTTTGAAATGGAACGTCCTTCTCAATCTAAAAGATTAGGAAGAAAAGTCTTAATGAGAAGCGATTGGGACCAAGTAAAAGACAAAGTAATGTATGATGTGTGTTACGCTAAATTTACTCAAGACCCAGCATTAAAAGCTAAATTATTAGCTACTGGCGACAAAGAATTAATAGAAGGTAATACGCATGGAGATCGTTGCTGGGGCATGACTTATTCTCAAAAATATGACATGTGGATAGGCGAAAATCGCCTTGGTAAAGTATTAATGCAATTAAGAGACGACTTAAGAAAAATGTAATACAGATAAACTAAAGATAATAATATTAGAGAGGTGATTAATAAAGGAGTATATTAAATGAAAAAAGAAATTAAAGATTCAACAGCTAATATTATTACAGTAGGAGGCGTAAGTTTAATGCTATTAATAGCAGGCCTACCTCTTGTACCAAGTTTAACAATATTAGGCGGAACAGTTGCAGGTTGCGCCTATTTGACACATAATAAAAGTAGGAGGAATACAGATGGCAATCGTGATTAATTTTTTTGGAGGACCAGGAGCTGGTAAATCAACTACTATGGCCAGATTATTCGCAGATTTAAAATCAAAAGGAATTAACTGTGAAATGGTATCAGAGTTTGCAAAAGACTTAGTATACGAAAATCGTATGGATACCATGAAAGATGAGTTATATATATTCGCTAAACAAAATCATAGACTATTTAGAGTTAAAGATAAAGTAGATGTAATAATCACTGATAGACCATTATTATTAACTTGTGTCTATGATTCATTATACGGAGAAAACGATCAAGCTTTACATGATCTCGTTAGAAAGACATTTAAATCTTATAATAACGTAAATATATTTCTTGACAATAGAAATATTCCTTATAAAGAAAATGAAGGAAGATTACAGTCAGAAGAAGAAGCAAACAGTATCGGTTATTTTATAAAAGAAGAATTAGAATCTTCTGACGAATCGTTCATTGAAGTTGAAACAAATGACTATGATTATATCTATAAATATGTATCTTTAGTATTAAAGTTAACATAATTTAGTTACTGTAAAGGAGATTCAGAAAAATGGAAGCCCGCAGTACTTATATATTAGCAAAAAGAGTAATTAATATTATATATGTATATGAAAAATCTGTAAGAAGAAATATCAGCAATTTAAGCTTTGAAGAATTAGCACGAGGACTTACAGATGTATTTTATATATACGATAGAAACAACAAACTATTAAACGGCACATCATTTGATACCGATGTTCAAAAACAAGCAGTTGATAAAACCATAAATGAAACAGCTTCACTTTGTATGGTTAATACAGAATGCGATGCTTGTTGCTTACAACAAATACGTGAAGCTGTTACATCTATTAACTTGACACATGAAAAACACATCAGAGGAACAGATATACTGAAAACTTGTAATACAGTATATTTTTTGGTTTCTCACAAATTTAGACCTAAAATTAATACAGACGATTGGGAGAATATTTAATTGGAGGAGATAAATATGTATTTACACGTATATATAACAAAAGATTATGATATGTATGAATTAAAAGTAAATAAGGTGTCAAAAAACAGAATGCGCTATGATAATGAACATATAATTAGCTTAGACGATATAGTTTATAAAAATGGGAAATTCTTAATAGCTAAAAGAGTAAATATGAAATTCAAGGTAATTTTACCAGAAGATAAAGATAAAGCTACAGAATATGTATTAGAAATGATAAAACATATAACAGACGGTATTGACGAAGCAGAAGAAATGGAACAATTCGATGAGATAACAGAAGCAATAGATTATATCAAAGAGCTTAAAGAAAGTAACGGAATAAACGAAGATTATGTCAGTCTAAAAGACGTAATAATAAATGATTCTGTAATGAACAAAATCGAACAGACTTTAAAATTCTTAAATAAAGATGAAAAATATAGAGCAATAGGTGCTAAAACACCGAAGAATTTATTATTATATGGACCAGCAGGTACTGGTAAGACTCTTATAGCTAAAGCACTAGGCTGTGAATCTGGACGTAAAGTATATACAGCGTCAGCCGCAGAGTTCGCTGAAAAATATGTAGGCGTAGGCCCTAGAAGAATAAGAGACTTATTTAATGCAGCTAGAGAAAATCGCCCAAGTATAGTATTTATAGATGAAATAGATTGTATAGCAATGAAAAGAACAGGTGATAGAAATGGCGAAGATATCAAGATGTTAAATCAACTATTAACAGAATTAGATGGAATAGCTGATAATAAAGACATAACAGTTATCTGTACTACTAATAGACTAGATATGTTAGATCCAGCATTTATAAGAGCTGGAAGATTTGATAGAAAAATAAAAATAGAAAAACCTAATTATGAAAATAGAATCAAGATGTTTGAGTTATATCTTAGTAAAGTAAAACATGATAATAAAATAGACTTAAATGTATTAGCAGATATAACATCAGGTTGTAATGGTGCTGATATACAAACTATAGTAAATGAATCCGCTATATTAGCAGTGGATAAAGAGTTAAGTAAAGTAAGCATGGATGAGCTTACAGAAAAAGCAGAAGAAATAATGCAAAGCAACAGAGATTCAAACCTAGAAGTCAACGCTATAGGATTTTAAAATAAAACAAAGGAGATGTGTATTTTGTTTATAGTTAAACTTTTTTTATTACAAATGGCTGATACAGCAATAGATTGCGCTACTGAAGCAATCTTATTTGGTGTCCCTAAAGATGAAAACGATATAACACAAGAAAGTGTACAAAGACTAACTCAATATATAAAGGAGATGTAATCTTGTGTATCGGTTACAGAAGATGTTTAAGAGCTTTTTAAAGCTCTTAACAACTCCTAGAGTAGGTAATCTAATTAAGTTATGTGTTCTTAATAAGATGTACTACAAAGGAGAAATAGATTTAGCAACTAAATTTGATAAATTAAAGGAAGGTGAAGTGTATGATTGTCGTAAATTGTACAACTGAAGAATATCACAACTTAATTGAAGCATTTGAAGGCAGTATTTGTTGTCCATTTAAGAATAATCCAAAAATAAAATGCACATTAGACTATACTCAGAAACCCATAGAAGGTGAAACTGAAGCCACGTGTATCCCATGTTTAAAGAAAAATATAGTATGGATAATCGAAGATTAGGAGGTATTATCTAATGAAAAATAAAAAAGATATGATGGCAAAATGTGAAAATGAAATACAAAAATGTAATAGCAAAATAAAAGACTTAAGAGGTACTGAATCAGAAGAATTAGTAGAAGTAGTTAAGCATAAAGAAAAAGTAAAAGACGATTTACAAAATTTATATAAATAAGAAAGAGGAGAAAGATTATGGTAAGAAAATTAAATATAGGAGACAAAATAAAAATAAGACCTAATATTCATGTAGGTAAATACGGAATAAACTCTGTAGTAGCAAACATGGTTCAATATGCAGGTCAAACTGCTACTATTGAAAATGCCTATGACGTAACCAGGGTGATAAAAGGTGAAAAGATCAACTCTAGAGAGTACATTATAGACTTAGATGACAATTATTATTCATGGACTATGGAAATGTTTAATACTGATTTCGAAGATGATGAAATAATAGAACAAGTAGAAAATATATTAGGCATAACTAAAGAAGAATTGAGACAGGATTATATAACAAACTGTTCAAGTAATAATCCTACAGAACAAGACTTAATTGACTATGCAAAAGATAAGTTTAAAGATTTCTTATAAGGAGTGTAATGATGATGTCAAATGAAACTAGTTTAAAACCTCATATGATCGTAAAAATCAGAGAAGATCTTAAACAAGGTCTACACAATGAACATTACGTGACTAAAAAAATGCTAGACTTTAAAGGAATGCTAGCAACTATAACAGAAGTTGTTCCGCTAGATAATAATAACGAAGATTTTTTATACAGTTTATCTGTAGATAACGGTCGTTATTGGTGGAAACAAGAAAACTTCGAAGAAGGAACATATTCGCCAGTAATGTTTCTAGCTAACGAACTAGGTTTAACATACAATGAAATAGTAAGTGATTATAAAAACAATACTGGCAAAAATGAAGGAGATGTTGTCATCGATGAAGAATTAGAAGAATATATCAAAACTAGATATGGTAAATTCTTATAATAAATAAAATTTAGGAGGAATACAAATATGGAAAAACATGATCAAGAACAAATAATAGAAAAGGCTGTAGATATAGCTTCTGAAGCTATAAGCTCTGCAATGGCAGATGAAAGATTTGAACACTTATCAGACACAGAAAGAGCATTAGCTGTAGTACAATCAGTCGCTATGGGTGGAATGATAGCATTAAATACATTAGCAGACTTATTCGGCGAAGATTTTGTAGAGCAAGTAATGTCTCTGTTAGAAAAAATAGGAGAAGCAGCTGAAGCTGCAGACGAATTACATGGCCATGACCATGACATGTTTTCTGACATAGATACTGACATGGATGATGAAAGATAAGTAATATCAACACTTACAACATAATGGCATAAAATAATATGTTTTATGCCATTTAAAGAGATATAAATATAAGAGTTGATTCTTACAATATAGTTAATGAGTAAGGTGATAATATGATAATAGTACTAGTAGGAAGAATGGCATCAGGGAAAGACACTATACTAAATGCTATTCATAACAGAACAAAAGTGCCTGTACTTGTAAGCCATACAACAAGACCTATGAGACCAGGAGAAACAGATGGTAAAGAATACCATTTTATAGATAATAATACATTTAAAAGAATGTACGATCAACACGAGTTTATAGAATACAGAGTTTATAGACCAGCCAATGGAGAAATATGGTTTTATGGACTTACTGAAGAAGAAGCAAAATGCAAAAACTTATCCATAGTAATCATGGACCCAACAGGATATGAAGCATTAGCGAAGCGCTTCGGTAATGAAAACATAATAGGTATACTATTAGAAGCTGACAAAGAGACGATATATAATAGAGCAATATTGCGTCATGGAGATAGTATTGAAGAAATAAATCGTAGAATAAAAGATGACGATAGAAGGTTCAATAAATTTGAACAAGAACATAAAGAATGTCATAAAGTTTATAATAATAATGATAGAGGCATAAACGACGTAGTAGATGAAATTATAGATATAATAGAAAAAAGCCTGTAGGAACACAGGCTTAAATTATATTTTCTAAATGTATATAGAATTCTGAATCTTTATTGTTTTCAACATAACCTATGCATTCTATAGTGTTTACTCTTATCTGATGATCAGAACAATTAAAGTATCTAGCTATAGCATCATTAATAGGTTTTTGAAGATTATCTGTATCAAATTCTTTAGGACATTTAATATAGATAAACAATGCTAATGGACTATGAAAGTCCAATTTATCTTTCAATGGTTCTAACAATTGGTAAGGGAAGTTTTTCTTCCATGTGTTGTATGATTTTGTACAACGCATCTTATTGCCACTAGTTGCACAATTGTAATAAGGATTAGGTTCATACATGTAGTTAACACTAAAAGTAGGATACTCAATATGTATAGCGTTTTCTAATGCTATATTTCTCATCGCTTCCATCATAAGTTGTATTTCAGACTTATTGTTGTAATATGGAACAGTATCCTCACTTTTAAGTTGTTTACATGTATCATCTAACCATTCTAAGAATAAAGGTGATACATTTATACTATTAGTAGAAATTAACTTACGTACACCATCTATAGTTAATAGTTTATACTTTATAGCTTTAAAGTCTTCTATTAAATAGTCGTTATTCCATTTAGCAACGCATTTATTAATATCTTTTATGTTTAAAACTTTAGCTACGTCAGATAAAAAAGGTTTAAATCCATTGTTATAATATCCAAAACGTACGTCTCCATATAATGCATGATTCTTTTTAACTATATTCATCTTATCAATCTCCCTCGTATTTTATTTTTTCTTATAATATAGATTTATTAATAAAAATATATTGATAAGTAATATAAAAATAGAATATAAGTATTGGAGGGATAAGTATGTCTAAAAGAATCGAGCATATATTCGAAGACGGCATCGAAAAGAAAAGATGCTCAAGATGTAAACAATATCTTCCATTAGATCATTATCTTTATAAAACAGACCGCTGGGATAAGCTTAGTAATGAATGTATACGTTGTATAAGCATACGTAACAAGAGAAGAGCAAATCCAGAGTTTAATATACCAGAAGATATAGAATCTCCAGAGGAAATTAAAGAATATTTAGATAATGTACGTGGTAAGAAAACTAAACCAGACCCTATATATAAAAGATAAACAATGGAGGTGATATAATGGCTAAAAAAAAGAAAAAGAAAGCAACAACTAAGTCCAAGATGAAAAGAACTAATAAGAAAGCATCTAATATTATGTGCTATGCTCCATTTCAATTACAGCCAGGATGTAGTCATAATATAAAGCCATGTGGAAAACCGTCAGGCGGCGGTAGCGGTAATCCGCCAACAATATCAGGAGGCTTCTGATGAAGAAAGATTTTGTTAATCAACAGATAGAAATATATGGTGAGCCAGATATAGGAAAGACCGAATACGCTTTATCCTTATTAGATAAAGACGATGTGGTCGTATATATAGATTCAGATAGAAAACTAAGACGTGAGCAAGTTCCTGATCTACCTGGATTTTATATTATGTATCCTCGAAATGTATTAGATATTTTTGAAATGGTAACCAAAGTTTCTAAATTTGTAGACGTTATTGTGATTGATAGCCTTCCCACTATTAATAATAAAGGTGAGGCTATGATAAATAATAAAGCATTTGAAAAAGATGTTATCTCGTATATACAAGACATTATAAGTATATGTAAAAAGAATAAATGTACTATCATCATTGTTAACCAAATTAGATTCAATGGAAAGAAAAATGTAACTTATGGAATAAAACGATTGGGGTTATATTATTCCATAAGAATTGAGGTATTACAGGACACAATTAACATTCATTATAGATAAATTTATAATATAAAATGGAGGGAATAGAAAAATGAAACATGAAGCAAGAGAAACAAATATGCTTAACCGCAGACTTAACAAGGTGATGGAAGGTAGATATTTATATGTAATATTTACATATGATTCCAAACAAAAAAGATTAGTATATACAGATACTTGTTCTACTTTAGAATTAGCTAAAAAGAAATTAAATAAATATGCTATCGAAAGAGTACCAGCAGTAAAAGCTATAAGAAGCTTAGGAAGTAAATATAATGCAGTATACTTATTAGAACACAATGGAGATGTAACACCAGTTTATACTTTATACAGAGCTACAGAAAAAATAAATGAAATATATAAAGCTGAATATAAGACTAAAGTAAGAAAAGGTGACAAAGAAGTAGATAGTGGATATATAGGATTTGCATATAATTCTAAGACAGATAGTTATATATGTACACGTTTATATGATGATTCATTAAATGTTAAGAAACATATAAGCAAAAGATATGGAGTAGACAGAAAATCAATAGAAATATTAGACGTAATCAAAATAAGAAGAGGTTTTAGATTTATAGATAAGAAATATGCAGACTTTACTAAATTAAAAGAAGTAAAGAAAGCATTATTAGATAACCAAAAATTATCTACAAAAGAATTACTACAAAATGAATTAGACTCTGGTAATTCTAAAGAAGTAGTAGAAAAAATACTATCTAATTTAACAGAAGAAGAAATGGTTAATCTATTATCTAAAATAAAAGAAGAAAAATAATTAATATTTTTTTAAAACTTTTGTATATTAGTAATTAAATAAAATCAAAAATGCAGGTAATACAGAAATACCAGACGCACACAGCAAATATTCAAATTAACTTTAAAGGTGAAAAAGTATAATAGATGCGTCTAGCATAATTTTTCATAATAATTACCTTAACTGTTTTAGACACGCACAGCAAAATATTATTATATTCAAATGGGTGAATGATTAATAACTGTGTCTAGTAAAAATATTTTATAAAAGTTGATAATTAAAAACAGGATGAATATATTATGTAATAGAAAGACACACACAGCAAAATATTCAAATTATACACAAGTGATAAAAACAATTGCATTGGACATATGAATGTGTCTAGAAGAATTCTCTTTCATAATTTTTCTCCCCTTTTATAAATATACAGTAGGTTTCCCCCTTTTAACCTACACTAGGGAATAGAACGGAAAACTATTCCCTATTTTTTTGGAGAGGTACTCAAGCTGGTTAAGAGGACAGTTTGCTAAACTGTTAGGCCGTAAGGCGCGTGGGTTCGAGCCCCACTCTCTCCGCCAAAGGAGAAAATAATAATATGACTCAGTAGTTCAGTTGGTTAGAATGTCGGCCTGTCACGTCGAAGATCGAGGGTTCAAGTCCCTTCTGGGTCGCCAATTTAATATGCTGGTGTAGCTCAATTGGTAGAGCAATTGACTTGTAATCAATAGGTTGTAGGTTCGATTCCTATCACCAGCTCCATGGAGAGATATACCGTAAGTGGTAGCGGGGCAGACTGTAAATCTGTTGCTTTAATGCTCGGAGTGTTCGACTCACTCTCTCTCCACCATATGACCTATTAGTCAAGTTGGTTAAGACACCGTCCTTTCACGGCGGAAGCAGGAGTTCAAATCTCCTATAGGTCACCAATAACGAGGTGTAGCTCAGTGAGTAGAGTGCATGGTTTGGGACCATGATGCCGAGAGTTCGATTCTCTCCACCTCGACCAATAACAAAACATACTGGAGTTTCGTTCAACGGTTAGGACATGGGACTTTGACTCCCAAAATAATAGTTCGAATCTATTAACTCCAGCCAATAAGTAGTCAGATAGCTCAGCAGGTAGAGCAGTAGATTAAAGATCTACGTCGCACAGGTTCGATTCCTGTTTTTACCACTATAAATAAACTAATATAATAAGGAGATGAGGCAATGCCAAATCCAAAAAATTCAAAATGTTCCATATGTGGAAAAGCTATTAGAAAAAATACCACTGGTAAATGTTTAGAATGTTTCAATAAAGAAAAACAAGAAAAAGTATTAGACAGATAGCTAAAAACTGGTGATACAGGATGTAAAACAGCCACAACAATAAGAGGCGCTATTAGACAATACATTTATAAAAAACAAGATTATAAATGTCAAATATGCGGTATGCCTAATACCTGGAACGGAAAAGAATTAAAATTTATATTAGATCATATAGATGGCAATGCTGATAACAATATCGAAAGCAACTTAAGACTTATTTGTCCTAATTGCGATAGTCAATTAGATACTTATAAATCTAAAAATAAAAATTCAGCTAGAAAACATAGATAAACTTGGAAAGTTAGCCTAATTGGTAAGGCAGCAGTCTTGAAAACTGCCGATAGTGTTATGCTACTGGGGGGTTCAAGTCCCTCACTTTCCGCCATAATATTCTCCCATAGCTCAGTTGGTAGAGCAATCGGCTGTTAACCGATGTGTCGCAAGTTCGAGTCTTGCTGGGAGAGCCAGTTCGGTATTTAATATAAGTTTATATACCTTAAAAACATATTGTTAAATACCATTTAAACTACCAGATCTTTCTAAACTCAGCATAATAAAACCTCTAGTAATTTATTATCTGGTAGTTCTTTTTAGCGAGATGATGCAGTGGTTAGCAATCAAGGCTCATAACCTTGAAGTCGTGAGTTCAAATCTCACTCTCGCTACCAATTTTTTGAAAACTTCATAAGAATTAGTAGTGTTGCCATGTTTGACTAAGAGTTGCCCCTCGAACACATGGCTTTTAAATTATAGGAGCGTAGTGTAATTGGCAACACAGTGGACTCCAAATCCACTTTTGAGGGTTCAAATCCTTCCGTTCCTGCCATTTAATTCTTTGCTACTGAGAAGAGGTTGAGGATGGGATATAGCAACACTAAAAAAAGTGCATGCCAATTATTGAATAGTTGCTATATATGGGGCAAAGAATATAGCTGCTACATAAGAGCAGACTCTAATGAACTGGTGAATTACGTAATAAATCCAGGTATCTACGTTGCTTAGATATAGTTCAGACTTATGATGCTTCTGAACGATAGACGGATAAGGGAAAACCGATACGCAATTGTATCTGCTCGCGATTATTATTGCGAGGATATAATTGCACCCATTAGTGGTAACCCAGCAACTAACCTATATTGTAGCGAATATAGGTGAAAAATGATAGATAAACTTTACTGAATGATCAACAGTAAAGTAATTAGCTATTAAGGTAGGTAGCACCGTAGCTCAACACGGTAGAGCAGGTTTTAACTAACAAAACCAAATGCAGGTTCGAATCCTGTCGGAGCGACCATATTAACTTAATAGCTAATTAATGCTATCAGTAATTTAAATAATTCCATGCGGACATAGCCCAATTTGGTTGAGGCGCAACTAAAAATTGTATCTAGTACTATAGATACTAACAGCAAGAATGATCAGGAAGAGTTGATGATATAAGTTCGAGTCTTATTGTCCGCACCATAATATGCTAGCGTAGCTCAGACGGTAGAGCACCCGCCTAAAAAATATATCTAGACCAATAGATATTAACAGCGAGAAATTACCAAGCAGGAGGTCGCAAGTTCGAATCTTGTCGCTAGCAACATTTACATGCCAACGTAGCCAAGAGGTAAGGCGTCCGCTGTTCTATTGAATGTATCTAGTACTCAAGATACTAACAGCAAACTTTACAAGAGAGCATCAAAATCCAATCGGATAATCGTAGGTTCGAATCCTATCGTTGGCCAAGTTAAGCACGAACAGCAAATTTATTTTTTACATTTTACATATAAGAAAATAATTAATAAATAGTGCTTAGTATAACTTAAAGACGCATACAGCAAATAATACAAGATAGAAGAAAATAAACAAAAATTATACCTCTGAAAACTCTACAGTTTTTGCATAATGAAACTCCTTTTAATTATTATTTTATTGTTGTTGTGATTAGTACATAACAGTATGACCTCTGCGCGTCTTGAAAGAATACGAGCCACCATAAGGTGGCTTAATAAATTTATAGGAGGAATTGTAATGGGAAAATACAATGTAAACAAAGAAAACATGACATTAACAGCTAATGGAGCTAACACACATGTTACTACACACAATGAATGTTTAGATTTCTTCGCATTAGGCGGAGCCATGAGAGAGAAAACAGAACAAGACATATTAAACTTATTTAATGCAGCATATGCATCCGATAAGTTATTAGCAATGAAGCTTTTATTCTATATAAGAGATATACGTGGAGGACAAGGAGAAAGAAGAACATTTAGAATCATATTAAATGATCTTGCTAAATTTGATCCAGCTACAATAAGTAAGAACCTTGAGTTAATACCTGAATATGGTAGATGGGATGACTTATATGCATTAGTTGATACACCATTAGAAAAAGAAATGTTTAGCTTTATCAAGAAACAGTTTAATCTAGATAGAATAAGCAATACACCATCATTGCTTGCTAAATGGTTAAAATCAGAAAATGCATCATCAGCCGAAACAAAAAGATTAGCAACTAAAACTCGTAAAGCTCTTAAACTTAGTCCTAAACAATATAGAAAAGAGTTATCAAGATTAAGACAACGTATAGGTGTAATAGAAAGACTTATAAGTGAAAACAAATGGGATGAAATAGAATATGACAAAATACCATCTAATGCTGGTTTTAAATATTCTAATGCATTTGCTAGACATGACTATGAAAGATACAGTGCTTTCTTAGAAAGAGCTAAAAATGTTAATCTAAGATCAGTTAATGCAGAAGCTTTATACCCATATGAAATAGTTAAAAGAGCATGTAAATATATCGATTACTGGAGCTATGATAGTATAACTCAAACAGAAAGAGATGCATTAGAAGTTTATTGGAAAAACTTAAAAGATTATTTTGCTGGTCAATCTGAAGGCTACAGTGCTATATGTGTAGTAGATACATCTGGTTCTATGGAAGGTACTCCATTAGAAGTAGCTTTATCTTTAGGATTATATACAGCAGAAAGATGTAAAGGTCCTTTCAAAGACACATTTATAACTTTCTCAAGAAATCCTCAACTACAACAAGTTGTTGGTGAAGATGTATACGCTAAGCTAGAAAACATGAGCAGAGCAGACTGGGATATGAATACAGATATCAAAAAAGTATTTGACCTATTATTAAACAAAGCAGTAAAAGGTGGATTATCTCAAGAAACATTGCCACAAAATATCTTTATAATATCTGATATGCAGTTTGATTACTGTGCTAGATATGAAGAAAGTAATGCCAATACTTTATTAGAAAATATAGCTGAAGATTGGAAAGCTGCGGGATATGAAATGCCTCACTTAATATTCTGGAATGTTAACGCTTCATCTCGTAACATACCAGTTTTAGGTAAAGGTAGAATATCATATGTAAGTGGTTTCTCACCATCTATATTTGAAGTAGTACTATCTAATAAGACAGGTTACGAATTAATGCTAGAAGTATTAAATAGCGAAAGATATTCTAAGATAACAATATAATGAAAGCCACCATAAAAGGTGGCTTTTTTTAAAATTGCGCAAAACACAGTTTAAAAGATAAGCTTAAGGAGGAATATATATGAAATTAATAGGATTACTAAGTGATTTTGGTGACGAAACAATAATATACTATAATAAAGAAGATGGTAAATATTACCACGATGAATGTGAAAATACTGTCTGCGATAAATTCATGACTGAATTCATTCACTATTTAAATAATCCATGGGAAGAAACAGGATGCATCAATCTTAATATTAAACATGAAAAAGAAGAGACACTAGCTATTCTATCTGTAATCTGTTATGACACTATAACTGCATTTCTATATGGACATGGTAAAACTGCAAACGATGCTGTAAAAGATTTAGAAGTAACTTATAAAGAATTAAAACAACGTTTTGATAAGTAAACACAATATTGGAGGGAAAACATTATGGACGAAAAATTTAAGTACAACCAAAGATTAAGAGTAACGTATAAAGACCTGAAAGGATTTATGGAATCAAAGGGGTATTACATGTACAGACAAAAGAATAGTACACATACTATTTTTAAGAATAAAACAGGAAAGAGTATACCGATACCGTATAAGCACGGTACCATTTGTCAAGGAACTGTATCTAAGATTCTGAAACAGATGGGTGAAGATCGATCTGAATTAGCTAGATATTTATATGAATAGAAACTTATTTATATGAAAACATTCTATGAGATTATATTTATAAAGGAGGAGCTATTTATGAAAGTATCTGTTATTGACAAAAAGAAGCCAGAAATACAAGTAAGAGTACAAGGACAAGTTAAGAAAGAACAAAAAGGTATATATAATATAAAATTATAAGAGATGAGGTGTTATTATGAATGAATTTAGAAACATTATAATCAGTAGTAAAAAGAATATAGCTATTGGTGTGAACTATCCAGACCAAGCTGTATCAAATAAGAAGATTAAAATTAGATGCTTAAAATATTCAGGTGAAGCATTACCATTTACTGATCACAATCAAGCTTCTAAACTTAATAGTCTTTATTTACTTAATAAATATTTAACAAAAATAAAACAAATAAAAGAAAAGGATAATTCAATTTCATGTAGAATTATAATAAATAATACTCTATATAAAACAATCACTAAAGGCACATATAAAGAATGGGTCAAAACAGGTTGTTATCACAACAATAAGAAACCGTTAAATGAAAACGAAATAGCTTTATGGAGAAAATTCGGTGAATTATATTCTGAATTATTCTTTGATATAACATTTGCAGACTTAAATTTCTATAAATTAAATAATATTAAATATAACTACGTAAACGTTATATATGCTAAAAAGGTTATAGATAAGATGGAAAATATAATGAAAGAATATGAAAATTCTGAATTAGACAAACTTTTTAACGAGATTTTATAATTTTTACAGACAATACTATATTATAGAGTATAATAGGCTCTCCTATTAAACTTTCTCTGTAATATTTAATCCCATATAAAGCTAGAGTATTACAGCTCTAGCTTTATCCATAAGGAGAGTGAGATATATGGAAACATACGGCTATATACCAGATATAAGCCCAGAACAAGCCAAAGAGCTAGATAAGCTCAATACAATGTATAAATTCATATGTATCGATTTAACGACAGATGAAGTAGAGAAGGTTTTACTGGAATATTTAAAAGACAATCTAGATTTAAATCTAAGATTGTTAGACTGTACATTGAATTTTGATTTAGTAGAATCAGACAATATTATTTCCTACTGGGAAATATTAAACGTGAGTATTAATCAAAATAACGAATCATATGAAGAAATGAAATATGTGGAAAGAACAATAAATGATTATTTTGGTAAAAATGCTATGTATGAAATATCTGATGGAGAATATCAGTTATCCTCAAAAAAGATTTTCAGAATGATTTTTGAAAATGCTTATCCTAAGCCTACAAGTACTGGCTATGCATTAACTGTCTCTTATGACAATGTAAAAGACTTTATTGATAGTCCAGCATGTAGATATATACTATGACAGTAAAGGAGATAGAGTATGGAAGGTTATAAATGCCCTTATTGTGGCACAGATTTAAGTACAGGCATGCTAGCTATAGCACCAACAAATCTTTATGGAGAAGACTATAGATATGTTATGTGTAGAGAATGCTATAATTTCCTATTATTCAAGTTTAAGAACTTTAGATTTTATAAGCTACCTAATAGGAAAGCAGAATATGATGCAATAAAAGAATTCGATAAAATCATAAAAACAGACTTAGCAGAAGATGAATTAAACTTAATCGATTTACTAAAGGACGTAGCTAAAACACAGAACAAATTGCATTAAACTATTTGATTGGAGATGATTTTTGTGAATATATATTTAGACACATCTGTATTAATGCATTCTACGACTAGGTTAGAAAAACTTATGGAAGAAGGCAATAAATTAGTAGTATGTACTCTAGTTTTGGAAGAACTAGATAATCATAAAGATGGTAAAGACGGTGAAAAAGCATTTAAAGCTAGAACTGCTATAAAATTCTTAAAGAAATATGAAGACCAAATAGAATTTACAACATCAGATGGTTGTCAAGCTGAAGCGATAAAACGTTATGAACTTGACCCTAACAAACCTGACAATAAAATATTAGAAGCAGCTATAATATACGAAATCGAAACTGGCGAAAAACTAGAAATCTATACTAATGACATAAGCATGTCAATAAAAGCTAGACGATTAGGACTTGAATGTTTAACTCCAGAATATGAAGAAGATAAATCATATAAAGGATATATAGAAATAAAAGGTACTGAAGAAGAAAATGATTATACTCTTAAAGAGTTAATGGTATCTGATACATTACATCCAAATCAATATATTATAGTAACAGATACAGATTATGAAGAAAATGGTGAAATATTTGAAAGATCATATGCTGTTAAATGGACAGGCGATGATTATGCAGAAACAATAATACCAAGAAGTAAAGAGCTTCAACCTAAAAACATGCCACAAGCATGTGCAATAGACTTAATGTTCAGCAAAGATATACCTATAAAAATAATCTGTGGTGGTTATGGTTCTGGTAAAACATACATAGCTGTTAAAAGTGCAGAAGAATTAATAAACAGATACTTCTGTTATTCAAAACTACTATTAGTTAGAAATCCTATACCAGCTGACAATATAGATATAGGAGCTTTACCAGGAACTAAGCATGATAAAGTAGGTAGCTATTTCCAATCTATGACTCAATATCTAAGTGATGTCTCTTCTAACATGTACGAGGATTCTTTTGATCCAGATAATTTAGAAGCAGCTAAACGTAGAGGGTATCAATTAGAAATGGAAATACCATCATTCATGAAAGGTAGATCTGTAGATGATACATTAATGATAGTTGATGAATGTGAAGATTTAAATCTGAAATTAATCAAACTATTAGGAACAAGAATAGGTAATAATTCCGCTATAGTATTAACAGGAGATTGGCATCAAGCAGAACAACAATATAAATATGATAGCGGTATATCTAAATTAATAGAACAAACTATAGACGACCCACTTGTCGGTATAGTCGTTCTAGACGAAGACGTTCGTTCTTCTGTATCTAAGACTTTTGCGAATTTAAAATAAGACATAAGTGTAATAAAAGGAGACAGAGTATGAGTGAAAATATAAGATTAACGTATATTCCATATAGTAGTATGGACGAAGGATTTTATCAAAGTATAGTAGAGATAGCAGAATGTGGTGACTGCATGGCTAATCCTTTTATATTATACAATAACGAACTAGACATAAATGTAGAAAATTTAGATTCTATAATAAATAAATATACAGAATATATAGACGCAGATGAACTGTATGACAAAATAGATGAAATAGCAAAAAATGAAAGCGAAGGCACAATAATGTTATATGGCTTTGACATATCTCTAGATGACATAAGAGAAGATATAATACCTCTAATAAATGAGAATATGTACTTATCTATAAATGTAATAGTTGAAGACGACAATTACGCTTGCTCATCATCAATAAGCTTACCAATGAGTATAGCTGACGAATCAGATGAAGAATGGAGCAAGCATAAAGAAGAAATAGATGATGAATTAAAAAGAATAGGTTTATTATATCAAAAGCTAAATAGCTTATTTAAAGGTCTTACTAGTGATGGAAAGAGCAAGAAAAAAACTAAACAAAAAGAACTTGAGGCACCTAAAGAAATAAAACTGTTAGAATGTGACATACCATCAAACAAAGAAAAAATAACTCCAGCAGACAAAGAACAAGAGAACATAGAAGATTCAGAATTAGATGAAAACTTCGTATGTTATACATATGAAGATGTAACCAATATAGTTTCAGTGGTTAGATCAGGAAACGTATTTAGCATAGAAGATGACGACAACAGAGTAGAATTTGACAAAAAAGCTTTGGACTTCATAATAGAAGCATTAATGAAATTCTACGATAAATAGGTTTAATACAAATGGGGATAGATGAAGCTATCCCCTTTAACATTAAAAGACATTGGGAGGTTTTTATGAGAACAGTATTTAACGAAACTGAAAGTTTATTTGAATCTTCTAAGACTGTACAACTGTCTAATGAAGAGTTAGTGAGTTTAATTCAAGAAGGTGATGGCGATACTGACAAATATTGGTATATGTTATATAATCAAACTAAGGATAGTATCTATAGAGTCTATCATAATGTAGTCCACACTTATTATAAGTCAAATTATAAGGACGATATATTATCTATATTAAAAGTAGGATGGGCTAAAGCCGTGAATACTTTTAACAATAAAAAATGTAAATGGTTCGTTTCATGGGCTATGTTGCTTATGGAAAGAGAATATATTAACTTCGCTAAACGTAGAACTAAAATACGTGAAGGTAAATCAGTTAAAGCTGAATGCCTAGGATGTCTTAATAATTCTTTCCTTAATTCTCAAACAAGCGACAAGGCATTAAACGAAACTATAGACAATATATTAATAGATAGACCAAGCGAAGAAGTATATCATAAATTTGAAGTTGAAATGCTTGTCCAACAAAAATTAAAGCTTTTAAAGAAATATCACCCAGTTAGTTATGAGATGATAGTTGACAGTTTTTACAACGAAAAGACACAAACACAAATAGCTCAAGATTTTGATATTAAACAAGCTAGCGTATCTCGTTATATAAAGATAGGGAAAAATTTCCTAAAAGATATAATATCTAAACAAGAAAAAGAAGCTTGTTTATATACTACTAAATAAATTTAAAATTAGAGAGGAGAAATCAATCATGGCATTAATACCAAGTGTTGTAAGTAAAACTAGTGAAGGTGAAAGAGTGTATGACATATACTCTAGACTTTTAAAAGATAGAATAATATTTTTAGGAGACGAAGTAAACGATACTACTGCTAGTTTAGTAGTAGCTCAATTATTATTTCTAGAAGCTGAAGATCCTGACAAAGATATTTATTTATATATAAATTCTCCAGGAGGAGTTGTTACAGCTGGTATGGCTATATACGATACTATGCAATATATAAAACCAGATGTATGTACTGTATGTATAGGAATGGCCGCATCAATGGGTGCATTCTTATTAGCTGCAGGTGCTAAAGGTAAAAGATATGCATTACCTAATAGTGAAATAATGATACATCAACCTCTAGGTGGTACAAGAGGTCAAGCTACAGACATAGAAATACACACAAAAAATATCTTAGACACTAAAAAAAGATTAAATACAATACTTTCTGAAAGAACTGGTAAAGATTACGAAACAATATGCAAGGATACAGAAAGAGATAACTTCATGACAGCAGAAGAAGCTAAAGAATATGGTTTAATAGACGAAGTTAAAAACAACAGATAAGAGAGGTGTATAATAATGGCGACTAGTAATTTTCTAAAACAACAAAACAAAAAGAAATGTTCTTATTGTGGAAATGAGTACACAAAAGAAGATATGATAAAAAAAGGAATATTAGTTTTTAAAGGTAGTACGTTAGATGAAAACGGAGAACCTGTTAGAATATGTTCTAATTGTATAAAAGCATGTAATGAGATATATCAAACCAATATAAACAAGATAACTTCTAAGAATGGTGTATTAGATGTATCTTCTATGACTCCATCAAAGATAAAACATCATCTTGATGAATGGGTATTAGACCAAGAAAGAGCTAAAACAGATATATCTACTGAAATATATAATCAATTCAAAAGACTTAAAAGAATAGCAGACAATCCTGATGCTAATAAGAATCTAAGAATAGAAAAATCTAATATGATATTAATAGGACCTACTGGTGTTGGTAAAACAGAATTAGTAAGAAGTTTATCCGCCTTATTAGATTTACCTTATACTATACAAGATGCTACATCATTTACTAGTGCAGGATATATAGGTAGAGATGTTGATGAAATATTAAAAGACTTATATAATGCAGCTGGCAAGAACATAGAAAAAGCACAAAAAGGTATAGTATTCTTAGATGAATTTGACAAATTAAGAAAAAGCAATACAAGAACTGGACAAAAAGATGTTGGAGGCGAAAGTGTTCAACAAGCATTACTAAAAATAATAGAAGGTGGAGAATTTGATGTTAAGAAAGATAAAATGGGATCTAGTACTTTCAAATTCGACACAAGTAATGTACTATTCATATTAGGAGGAGCATTTGTAGGTATAGACGAAATAGTTAATAAGAGATTAAAGAAAAATAAAAATGCTCCAGCAAATATAGGATTTGGTGGCTCTCCAGAAGCTAAGAAACCTGTAGACTACAATTCTATAGCTGAAGATATATGCCAAGAAGATTTAAAAGAGTTTGGTATAATACCAGAAGTTCTTGGTAGATGTCCAGTAATAACTACATTTAAAGAATTATCAGAAGAGACATTAGTAAGAATATTGACAGAACCAAAACATGCTATAGTAAAACAATATCAAGCATTATTTAGCATGGACAATGTAGACTTAGAGTTTACAGAAGAAGCATTAAAAGAAATAGCTAAAAGAGCTAAGAAAAGAAAAATAGGAGCTAGAGCATTAAGAAGTGAGTTACAAGAAATACTTAAAACTGCAATGTTCGAAGTTCCAGATATGGATAATGTAAGAAAAGTACTGGTTACTGTCGATGACGATAAAATAGTATGCAAATACGAAAATGCAATCTCAGAAGAGATGTAAACGATAGCCCTGTACAAATAGCAGGGCTACTTTTTTTATTACAGAAAGGAGAATGAAAAATTATGAAAGGTCAACATAAAGAAATGATCAATAAGCAAATAAATATACTAATATCAGAGGTAGAAGAAATATCTAATGTAGCAGAAAGAGCTAAAGTAAGAGCTTCTTTAATAGAAATAATGTTTAATATCGCTACATACGATAACATCACTTTAGATACTGGCAAAGAATCTATTAAGGAAGATACTGCTAAAGAAGTAGTAGAAGAAGAAATAGACTTCACACCAGAAGATGTAGAAGAACAACCTGAAGATGTAAAAGAAGCACTTGATGAACTTGCAGAAGGAGAACCAGAAAGTGACCCATTCGATGATGCAGAAGAAATACCATTCAATATTGAACAAACAGAACCAGAAAAAGTAACAGTTGAAGATGACGAAGGCAATGTATTTGATATAACAGAAGAATATAACTATCTAGGAGATGACCTAGAAGACGAAGATAAAAGAGAAATATGCTTACAAATTAAAGAATATGACTCTTTTGAAGATTATAAATTATTAGACATGCTACCTAATGGTTACTCTCGTTCTATAATAGCTTTAACTATGACAGCTTTAGGAACTGATGTTGTAGACCAAGCAGTAGAAGCATTCAATGACGGTCATTATGAAAATCTGTTCAAATTCTTAAATGCTAATAACTGCGACGAGTTCGCTCAATATTTAGTAGATAATTATTTTGAACAATAATATATTAATTATTAATGAAAGGTCCATTCCAGCCTTGATTGTAATCTAAAATGGAAAGCCCCTAAGTGGGCTTATTTTTAATTAGGTAAATTCGAAAGGAGAATAATAATATGAGAAGAGCAGTAATATCAGGAAGAATAGCACATTTTGGACAAAAATTTATACCAGCAGAAGGAGAAAAATCAGCATTTGCAACAGCATTTGTTAATGTTTCTATGGACAGAAAAGACGAAGAAAGTGGTTACACAGAAACTAAACCTATGAAAATAATAGGTAACGGATGGTTAGCAGAAAGAATGAATAACTTCGCTGCAGGAGATCAAATATACCTAGAAGGTAGATTGGAAATGGAAAGAGACTATACAAATAGCGAAGGCGAATTAATAAAAGGTGGTTGGATAATAAGAACTGACTTTATAGATAACTGGGGTAGTCAATCAACTGCAACAGCTACTAAACCATCAGCACCTCATAAAGGTGGAGCAGTAGCACCTAAGAAAGGAGCTACATCTGATAAAAAAGTTGCACCAGGCAAAGGTATAAAAATGCCACAAAGAGCTAAAAAAGCTGAAATGTAAAAAATTGTTGATAAAATAACAAAACTATAATATACTAAATATTAAAGATAGCGACATGTAGCGTATAACTATATCTATATGTCGCTTTATTTTACCCATGCAGATGATTTAGCTCGTAGACCTTAGCTAATGAGCTTGATGCAAAGGAAGCATTGACGATAAGCTTGATAATTATCGTTAGCTCTCAGTTATACGGGAGATTCAGACGGCCATCTGAATAAGGGCTTGAACCGTATATAGGATTGATTTCTATCCCAGATAATTAGAAATTTCAGATGATTTTGCAGGGCAAGTTCGAATTAAATCAAGAGAGGAAAATGCCATAAACCTCTGTAAAAAAATGACAGGTTAGTTGAGCCGATGCTATAAAATCAACAAGTATGAAGAGGACTGTTTCCCTATTTGCGCCGTTGGTATTCATACTGCTAGGTAGTGCTAACCAGGAAAGAGCAGGAGAGGTAGTGTCGTGCGTTATAGGAATATAGTGCAGGTTGTATTCTTTACTCATATTGAGTTGCTAGGGCGATCTGTAGCGTAAAAGAATACCCGTTAAGGTAGACGAAATAGGGATTAAGATGAACGACCGACTGACGAAGTTCTTAATGTTTAAACCCTATTGTCTTATAGACTTATAATCTATTTGGCAGTAGGGAATAACTATGTCAATTTCACTCCCTCTTTCTGAAGTTCCTTTGGTCGGTAATCGATACCAAATTCTGGAATACGAGGAGAGTGCTGGAGTTCATTACAAATAAAGGAGGGGTATTAAACATGGATGATTTTAATAAAATAATCGAGGATGGTCTTAATGCAATAGATGACGAGGTACAACAAGAAGAAGATATACGACAACAAGCAGAATATCTTACAAAGCAAATAATCGAAAAGGGACACGTACGCATAAATTACGAAAATAAGCAGTACGAGAACGAAGAAGACCGATATGAAGAATACGAGTTAGGAGTAAGACATAACAAGAACTATATTATACTAGTTGCTTCATCAATTACAAAAGCAGAGTTTGTCAGAAAGTATAATGAAACAGCTCTTGTTCCTAAAGTTTATACACCTGCTACATTCATAGCAGAGTATGATTCAGATTATACTTACGATCAAATAGTTAACACATTAGTAGCATCATTCTTAGCTAAGCTAGTAGGTAAATTCATAGTAGAAGAATTAAAAGACGATGATTTAGAAGGGGATGAATAGTTAATGGAGAAATCTAATAACAGAGTAAAAGTCTTAACAGACAGAGATCATGTCAGATTAAGACCAGGTATGTACTTACCAAATATTAATTATTTTGTATATGAATTAGCAGATAATAGCGTAGACGTTTATATGGACGGATACGGAGACTTAATAATAGTATCAATAGACGAACAAGGCAAAGTATCAGTTCGTGATTATGGACCAGGTTTACCAGTAATACCATCAGAACAATTCCCTGATATTCTTGAAGGTGAATTATGTATGGGTAACCTTAAAGCTGGTACTAAATTTACTAAAGACAATAAGAGAAAATCAGCAGGATTAAATGGAGTAGGAGCTTCATGTGTCAACTGTCTATCTAAAACATTTGATGTAGAAGTCTATAAAGACGGTAAATTATATACTATGTCATTTGAAGAAGGACTAGTTAAAAAGCATTTAAGCTGTGACGGAGACACTAAAGAAGCAACAGGTACTTATATCGAATGTGTACCAGACAGAGCTATATGGGAAAAGCTTGATGATTTTGATATAAATCAAATCAATTCAAGAATGAAACAATTAGCTTATTTGAATCCTGGATTGACAATAGAATTAAATATAGATTATGAAGGACATGAAGTACATGAGAAATATTATTTTCCAGAGGGTGTCAAAACATATGTTGAAGAATTAGCTAAAAACAAAGATGAATTAACTGACATATGGTATGACATTAAGACCGTAGATGTTGAACCTAATAGACCTATGGACATATATATGGCTCTTATGTATACAGATACTTATTCAGACACTATTTATGCATACACTAATAATGTCCTTAACACAAATCAATCATCATCACATATAACAGGTTTTAAATCTGGATTATCTTCAGCAATAAAATCTTATTATGATGATGTATCAACTAATAAGAACAAAAAGAATATCGTAGCAGAAGACACTCGTTTAGGTATCATAGCCATAGTATCAATCAAAGTAGCAGACCCACATTACATAGGACAAGGTAAAGATCAACTAGACGAAAAAGCAATAAGAAGTGCAATATACAGAGAAACTGAAGAATTTGTACTTGACCAATTAGATAAAAATCCAAATGAAGCAAAAATAATATTAAATAAAGTGCTAGAATCTTGTGGTGCAAGAGAAGCAGCAACGCGTGCTAAAGAAAATGCACGTAATAAAAAAGCATTATCTGGCGGTAAAGTAAATGGACTAACTAAATGTATCTCTAAAGATCCTGAAGATACATTTATATGGCTTGTTGAAGGAGATTCAGCAGGAGGTAGTGCTAAGAAAGCTAGAAATGAACAAATAGATGCTATATTACCAGTGTTCGGTAAAATACCAAATACTTATAATATGTCTCTAGACAAAGTTTATTCTAGTGAGAAGATGGTATCAGTAATCAAAGCATTAGGATGCGGTATTGGTCCAGATTGTGATATAGATAAGCTTAACTATAAACATATCGTAATATTAACAGATGGTGACGTAGATGGATGGCATATACAATGCTTATGGATAACATTCTTCTATAAATATATGAGACCTGTTATAGATAATGGTTATTTATATATAGCTTTACCACCACTATTCACTATAGTTAAGAATCCTGGAACTAAAAAAGAAGAACATGTTTATGCATATACAATCGAAGAAAAAGATGAAGTAGCAGCTAAACTTGACTGTAAATATGAAGTAATGAGAAACAAAGGTTTAGGAGAAATGGACTGGCCAGAACTTCAACATTCTACTATGGATATTAATACTCGTAAATTAATACAAGTAAAAATAGATGAAGATGAAGACAGTGCATTATGCTTAGACGTTTGTATGAACAGTAAATCTATACAAGCAAGAAAAGAATTTATATTACTAAACAATGAATAGGAGGTCAATATGAAACGTACTTACAAAGACATAGATGATTGTCCTATTAAAATAGGCGATATAGTAGCAGTTGCTACAAATATGGGTTTGACAAAAGCTTGTATAATAGGAGAACACGAAACTCATGAAGGTGTTTTATATCTTGTGACGATTCCTGGAAATAGAAAAATACAACGTAAATCTAATTATTGTAGTTTTATTAAAGAAAAGGGGAGCGATATTAATGAGTGAAGAAATAAATAACAATGAAGCTATACTTCCTACAGAGTTAAGAGATGTTATGACTAATAATTATATAGCATATGCACAAGAAACTCTTAAGGAAAGAGCAATACCAGACGTAAGAGACGGGCTAAAACCCGTCCATTTACGTATATTATACTCAATGGAAGAATTAGGACTAGATCATAAAGCTAAATATAAAAAGAGTGCTAGAGTAGTCGGAGACGTTCTAGGTAAATATCATCCACATGGTGAAGGAAGTGTATATCAAGCCCTTATTAATAAAGGACAAACTTGGACTATGAGATATCCAATCATAGATATAAGAGGTAATTCAGGTTCAGTAGACGGAGACCCTGCGGCAGCAATGAGATATACAGAAGCACGTTTATCTGAATACGGCGAAGCATTATTAAAAGACATAAATAAAAATACAGTAGATTTCACAACTAACTTTGATGATACATTAAAAGAACCAACTGTATTACCATCATTAATTCCTAATTTCTTAGCAAATGGTACAGATGGTATAGCGTGTGGATTTGCTACTGATGTACCACCACATAACTTAACAGAGCTTTATAATGCATGTATCTTTATGATAGATAGAACTCTTAAAGATCAATCATATGAAGCTAAAGAATTAATGAAATATATAAAAGGTCCTGACTTTCCTACAGGTGGTATAATAACAAATACTAAAGAACTTAAGAAAGCATTCGAAACAGGACGTGGTAAGGTAACAGTCAAAGCTAGATATGAAGTAGAAACAGATTCTAAACAAAGAAGTAAAATGACCATAACAGAATTACCATACAGAGTAAATAAACTAAAATTAATAGAAAAGATAGAAAGCTTAGTTGAGTCAGGAGAACTTGAAGGTATAAAAGAAATAATAGACTCTTCAAAAGGAGATGATATTAGAATAATAATAAACTTCAAGAAAGGTGTTGACCCTACATTAGTTATAAACAATCTTTTAAATAAAACTGACCTTAAAAAGAATATAAGCTATAATATAATAGCTCTAGAAAATAAAGCAATACTAGACGATGCAAATATACTTGATTGCTTAAATAGCTTCTTATTCCATTGTGTAAACGTAATACGTAGACGTTCACAATTCGATCTTGATAAAATGCAATACAGAATGATGATGCTAGAAGCTATATTTGCAGCACTATCTAATTTAGATGAATTCATAAACGTAGTTAGAACTAGCGAACAACCAGTGCAAGCTATAATGGAATTATTAGATTTAACAGAAGAACAAGCTAAATATCTATATGATATGAGAATCAGCGTTTTATCTAATCAAAACGAAACTAAGTTAAGAGGCGAATATGCTAAATTAGAAGAAGAAGTGCCAGTTCTACAAGCTATAATAACAAATGACCAAGCTTGTTTAACTAGATTAAAAGTAGAAATGACAGAATTACGTGATAAATTCGGTGATGAACGTAAGACTGAAATAGCATTGGAAGAAGAAATAACTGACGAAGATTTAATTAAGAACGAAAACCTTATCGTTACTATAACATCTGAAGGAAATATAAAATCAGTCCTTGAATCAGAATATAACACTCAAAAGAGAAATGGTAAAGGCAATAAAGGTGCTGATACTAAAGATGACGAAATAATAACTGATTTATTTACTGTACAATCCAAAGATGATTTATTATTCATAACTAATAAAGGTAAAGTTCATCATATTAAGGCTTATATGTTGCCTAAAACAAGTAGAATAGCTAAAGGTAAAAACATAGCAAATTATTTAACATTAGAAAAAGATGAGTATCCAGTAAAAACTGTAGCTACTAAATTAGCAGAAAACACTGAATCTAGTTTAATGTTATTAACAGACCATGGACAAATCAAAAAGCTATCATTATCTTTATTGTCTAAGAAGAAGAAATACACAACTGTTATAGGTCTTAAAGACGATCACAAATTAGTAGATGCTAATCTTGTAACAGAAGATGATGAAATACTATTAGGTACAGCTAATGGTCAAGCATTAAGATTTAATAGTAGTCTAGTTAAAAACACAGGTAGAACAGCTATGGGTGTAATAGGTATTAAACTAGCAGAAGGGGACTCAGCAGTAAGTTTAGTTAAGATAACTAAGGACTGTGACATATTAAGTATAACTGAATTAGGATTAGCTAAACGTACTCAAGAAAGTAAATATCCTGTTAAAGGTAGAGCTACCAGAGGAGTACAATCACATAAAATATCTGATAAAACAGGTAAAGTAGTAGCATATATACCAGTAGTTAATGAAAATATCCTTATCGGTACTAACAATGGAAAAATAATAAGATTATACGCAGACACATTGCCACAATCTAATAGAAATACTACTGGAAATAAAGCTATAAAATTAGATAAAGATGACACTGTAGCGACAGCTACTTTAGCACCTAATACTGATTTAGAGGATAATTAATTTTTATCCTCTTTTTCAGTATATTAAATAAGGAGGATGAAGAATTATGCAAGCTCCAAAAAGAGAACTTACTAAAGAAGAATTAGAAATACGTAATTCTTTTGAAAATGAAGATTTAGAATTGTTAAAATGCCCTCATTGTGGAGAAATGCTAGAAGAAATAATTGTCAAAAGATTAGAGTACACTATTGAATCATATTGTTTAACTAAATATGGAATGAAATATTATGAAACAATATATAATGAATTCTATGAGGACACTCCATATAACTTCTTTTGTAAAAATTGTAACGCAGAATTAAGTAGAGAGTTTATCGACGAATTAGAAGATAGAGAACTTATAAATATATAGGTGATAACTATGGCTAAATACAGAGAAGAAGATTTAAAATTATTAACACATTTTAATAATGAGGAACGAGAATTACTTAAATGTCCTCACTGCGGAGAAATATTAACACAATTAGAAGTTACAAGAGATGTGCGTAGATTTGAAAGATACGCATTAAATACAGAATGTATAGATTATGATGACTTAGAAGATGTAGAAGACTTAGAAGGTAGTGACATAATAGTAGAATGCAGCAATTGTCATCATGAATTAACTGATGATCATATCAATCAATTAATGGATTGTGATCTATTAATAATATAGGAGACAACATGAGTAAATACACACAAGAACAAGAAGCGATTAGACAGGCAATAGCTAATTTTCTTGGAGCTCTATTAATGAACTCTATGTTCACAGAATCTGAAGCAAAAGAAAATGTTATTGCAATATTTTGTGAAGAATTAACAAAATACGTATCAGACGGAGGTCTTGATATACAAGCAGCAAAACCATTATTGAAATCTACATTATGGATATTAGAAAAGCGTAAAGAAGAATTAAATACTTCTTATAAAGAATTAGGCTTATCTGATAAACCAGCGAATTCTGATTTAGATCAGCTCATTGAATTGCTAAATAATTATATTAATAAATTATAAATATACTAAAAGGAGAGATGCATAATGGCAGTTAAAAAAAGACCAGTAGCTGAAAAGCTAAAAGAGTTAAAACAAGTTACTAGCGCATTTAATAAAGCAGCAGGAGAAACTAGAATAGACACAGTATCTAATCCTGATATTTACGAAAGAATAAGAATAGAGTATATACCAACTGCTTCATTAAGATTAAATTCCGCAATAGGTGGAGGTTGGCCAAGAGGTAAATTCTCATTAATATCTGGTAACCCAGACTCAGGTAAAACTTACAGATTACTTGAAGATATAGCTTATAATATGAAGTTAGATCCTGACTTTATGGCTCTATGGGTTGAATCAGAATCTTCTATATCAGAAGAAGTATTCGATATGTTTGGTATAGATAGAGAAAGATTATTCTACTATGAAGTAGGAACAGATAGTGGAGAATCAGCTCTTGACTTAGTTATAAGATATGCCCATACTGGTGTAGATATGATAGTAATAAATTCACTTAAATGTCTAACTCCAGAAAAAGAATTCAAAGACTCTATGGCAGATGCCAATGTAGCTATACAAGCTAGAATGAATGCTAAATTCATGAGAGTTATAATACCTACAATAGCTGAATCTGGTTCAGCATTATGTATAGTACAACATCAATCTACTGACATAGGTTCATATATGGGTGGTCAAACTATAACTGGTGGTAAATCTATAAGATACAATAATGTATTAACAGTAGAATTTAGAAAAGCTTCAATACCAGCTGGACATCCACTTCATTCAGTTAAAGATGACTATATGTTAATCAAAGCTAAAATAACTAAGAATCACTGTAAGACTACTACAAATCCATATGTAACAATAGAATACACAGTAAGATTAGGACAAGGAACTGACATAACTGGCGAAGTAGTAGATGAAGCATTCAATCAAGGTATATTAGAAAGAGCAGGCGCTTGGATACGTGAATATGAAGAAGGTAAACCACAAGAAAAAGGTAATGAAAGAATACTGTCAGATGGCACAAAAGCAGCTTGGAATGGTATGGCTAAATTCACAGAGTATGTAAATAACAATCCTGAATACTTTGATTATTTAAAATCTAAAGTAAAAAATAATGTTTCAGTAGAACAACTAGATGAGGAAGAAGTTGAAAGATTAAAAGAACAAGACGAAGAAGAAACAGAGTTTATTAAAGATGTTGAAGAACAATTAGATATTCAATAAATAAAGGTGGGTTTTATGGACAAAAATATAAAATTTATTCCAATTAGTAAGTTAAAAACTAAACTAAAAAATAAAAAAGTTACATTCGAAAAGGACAATTTTTGGAAAATTTTTTCTAAATGTAACAAAAAAATCCACTAATTAGAAAGAGGAAGCTTAGCCCTTCCTCTTTCTACATTTAGCATCATATTTTTTTGCTAAAGTTTCTATATTGAAATCACTAGGTAAGCTGTTGATAGTTATCTCCAGCGATTCTTTAAGTACATTCATAAGTATCTTATTAACAGTAGTATCTTTTGTATAAGCAATTGCTTTTAACAAAGCTAAATCCTGTTTATCAAAATACATACTCATAGGTACTTTTTTTTCAATTGTAGTTTTTTCAAATTTGAATAAATCAAAGTTACTACTATCAAATCTATTTACAAATTTATCGACTTTATATTTATACGAATTATCAGGAATTCTTATATCATCTTTATCTAAATTATTGAAAAATTTATCTAACCCCATTTTATAATATCTCCTTTTCAATTAATTCATTTAATACATTACGAAACTCATATTTAATCTTATGGTTCTTTCTTATTTTCTTACAGTAATCTTCAATATCTAATCTGCTTAAAATAGCATTTTTTACTACTGTAGTATCACTTAATTTAGAATCAAGAAGATCATTTTTTATGTCTTCAAATTCACTAAGCTTCATATCAAATACTTTACCAGTAGATAAATTACGATTAGTATAAGAATTTATAATAACAGCCCTATTAGCTGATGTTTGAATTTCCATTTCCTCTAAATCTTTATTGTACTTTTGGTAAAATAACTCGCAACCCCTAATGCTTGCTATATCTTGATAAGCTATTGGTGTTATTATCGAGTCACTAACTATCATAAAATTTCTAGCTACAAGATCATATGATGGTGATAAATCTATAAATATGTAATCATATTTTCTTAAGAATCCTACGTTATTCTTAAACCATCTCCATACAGATCTTTCACGATTAACTTTAGTAGTTAGATATTCGCTAAGTACAGATAATGATAAATCTGATGGAATTATATCAATATTTTTATATTTTTCCATAGGAGATTCGATAACCATTTCTTCAGCTAATAAGTTATCGGCTAAACCATGGAACATTGTTTTGTCATTGTGCGTTACTTTATATACAAATTGAGTAAGATTAGCTTGCGTATCTGCATCTATAATCAATACTCTTCTACCTTCTTTACTTAAAGCCATAGATGTAAGTATAGTAAGCGTAGTTTTACCAACGCCACCCTTAACATTAAAAAAGCTTACAATTTTCATATTATTTCTCCTCTATATTATCTATTAATTTCTAAACAAAATTATACAACAAATTGTTAAAGAATTTCAAGAGGAATTTCTTGACAGAAATAGAATATTAAATTGTAAGTATGAATGCTTACTGTAAGTTATTATTTGAATACGATTTTATGAAGGAGGTAATGAGAATGGCATGGTATTTTAGAAAAAGTATAAAGTTAGGTCCTATACGTATTAATGCTTCCAAGTCAGGCATAGGATACAGTATAGGTAATAAAATCGCTCGTCATACTAAAACATCGACGGGACAAACATATAACACTTTTAAAATTCCTGGAACAGGAATATCTTATACAACTAAGAAGAAGAAAAAATAATATTGGAGATGATAATATGCCAGAATGTACAAATTGCGCTAATAAAGATTCAAACTATTGCATATTGTGTGTCGACGGCTCTAAATTCAAAATGGCTAAAACATTTACTCCTAATTATATCAAGAAGAATACTAACAAAAAATCAAATCGTATGGGTTCACAAGCAGAGATAATAAATCATCAGAATAATATTGATACTGTATCAGCTAATATGACTCCTAATAGCGGAGCTGGTAGAGTTAAAGGCGATGAGCAAATACGAGGCCTTGTTAATATCATGCAAGAAGTAAAGACTCAAGAGATGACAAGAGCAAGAGGTCATTCACAATTTACTATTAAACGTGAATGGCTCGATAAATTAGAACGAGAAGCTCCTGCAGAAAATATGGATTTCTGGTACTTGAACTTCTCATTTAAAGATAATGACACACAAATGTATACCGTAATTGATAGCAAACAAATGCAAGATATTGTTGCTACTATGGTAGAAGATAGAAAGATAGCTAAACAAGCACAAAACAAAATAGATACTGCTAATAAAAAAAGAATTTTAATAGAAGCAGAGAATACAAAACTTCTAGCCGAAATAGATTATCTGAAAGCAAAGATAAAAGAGCTAGAAAATAATAACGAACTATAGAGAAAAATTATGAAACAGAAAGTAGGTGTAAAAGATGCCTAATTATTGCAGTTATTCAATGCAAGTTACAGGTAGACCAGAAGATGTAGATCTATTTTTAAACGAAATGAGATCAGATTATTGTTATAACGAACATATTTGTGAAGGAATAACAAAAGATATGCGACATTTTTGTAGAGTATTTGAAGCAGAACCATCAGGAGGATTCACATTCTTAAAACAAGTAAGTGACAACCATGAAGTGTTTTTAAAAAGACTTGAAATAACAGGAGATTGTGCATGGTCAGTAGCAAGTTGTATGACTAGCGGAGCCTATACTTATTACAGTCAATTTAAAGAAAAATATGAAAATAGAAGTCAAGCAACTACTCTACAATTAGAAAGCAGGAGACTTAATCTTATTATAGAAGTATATAGTGAGGAAACAGGATGTGCGTTTTCCGAGCATATGTTATACGTAAATGGTGAAGAAGTTATAAATGATTGTGTTGATTACAATGAAATATGGTACGACGAAGACGATAATGAACTCGACGAACCTATTAGAGAAGGTGGATTTGACAGCTGGGATTTTACTAATGAATATGATTTAAGAATAGCTAGAGCAATATTCGAAAAGCATGGAGGCTTAACAACAGTAGTTAAGACAAAATGAATATGACAGAAGCAATAGTTACACGTGTTTATAGAATAATCATCGATGATGATAATTCATATACATTACAGAAGAAATATATAGGACCAATGAGTAAAATCCCATCAGCAGACAAAGACATAGAAAACATTTTAAATGAACCATTTATAAAGATAAGTAATAATTTGTTTATTCCGACTAATAAAATAAAGAAGATTTTATGGGTCAATCCAGAAACAAATAATATATACTAAGAGGTAAGCGTATGATTATTGAATTAAAAAAACAGTTTAAAATTGATGATGCCATAGCAGAACAAATAATAAAACTAAACGAAAAGAAGTTTGAAACAGACTTCTGTTGCTCTGGTCATGCAGAAAGAAATGTTATAGGGTATATAGCATTTAATGTGCCTTCATCACTCGATTTAGAAGAACATAATATAGTGCCACCGAGAGGATGGCACTATGAAAAAACAGAAGATGATTCTAGAGTATGTTTATATATGGATGGTATAAATGGAACTCCAGAAATAACAGAAGCATATATAAATGAAAGGTTACAAACTCTTAATGATTGGGCAGATGAATTACCAATGAATACTTTATCATCTACAGATAAAATAGAATTAAAAGAGGTGAAATAATGCCATTAATAATAATGAGATATAAACTATCGTTTAAAGCTACAGGAGAAGATGAATTCGAATACTTTGATCTTGGAGGATATACTTTCAAGATAAAAGGAATGGAAATTCCATTCGATTTCTCTGCATATGAATATGACATGAGTTATGATGAAGACAATGGTAGAATATGTATAGATTTCGAAAGTGGTAGAGGCGCAATATCCAATGAATATGAAATAGATGAATGCTATGACAATGAATATAAAAATCTACAATTAGATAAGAACGCTATAACTGCTGAATTTCTAAGTAAAGTAGAAGAAATATTAGAAATATATATAGATTATAACTATATGTTTGAAATCAATGAATTAGAAGATATAAAGTTTGAAGATATTACATTCGAAGACTTAACAACTGGAAAGATATATTCAGTTGATTCTAATGTTGCTAAACAATTTAATAAAAAAATACAATCAGAATTAGCAAAGGAGGATGAAGATTAATGGAGAATATAGAAAATTTATGCAGTAAATTCTTGAATCTGAAATCTAAATCCAAAGTACAAGACAAAATCGATACTTTAGATGAATATGCTTCCGATTCTGATTTCTGCTACTTAATAGAATACTTATTAAATGACGATAAAATTACAGGAATTAAAAAGTCTAAAATTAAAAAACAAATCAAAGATACGTCTAAATTACTAAATGTACAATACGATAGCTTAAAAGCATTAATAGAATATCTATTAAAACATAATACAGGTAAAGATCAAAACATCTTTATCGTTCAAAACTTTCTAAATAAGATAGAAGATGAGAATGATCGACAAATCATAACTGAAATAATAACTAAAGACTTTAAATGTGGAGTAACAGATTTAACAGCTTATGGACATATTCCAGGACTTAAAAGAAATTGGAGAGAACGTAAAGGGCATTCTCTAATTGATAACAAAACTGGAGAGTTAAAAGTTAAAAAGATACTAGACAAAGAAATAACTGTAACATTAAAACTAGACGGATACAGATTCAAAGCAGTAAAACAAGGCAGCGAAATAAATCTATATACAGCTAGTGGTAAGATAGACAATAACATACCAGAAATAATATTAGAAATGAAATCATTGCCTAATGGAGTATACGACGGAGAAATGATAGCTCATGGAGAGTTCGAAGACTCTACTGCTAGATATAATGCGACATCCAAAATATTAGGTAAAGACGGAGAAAAATATGGACTAGACTTTATAGTATTCGATTATCTTATGGAAGTCGATAAATTCTTCAATTACGAAGAAATAAAAGGTGACCGCTGGAAAAGATTATATATATTAGAAGATATGCTTGAAGCTCATAGTAAAATGTATAAAAATGAGAATCATGTCAGACTTGTACCAATATATATAATGCATGAACTATGTACAGAAAATACTGTAGAAAAAATAATAACTACGTATGAACAAGTAGTAGAACAAGGCGAAGAAGGTCTTGTTATCGATATAGCTAATGCTTCATATATAAGATCTAAAGGTACTAGTATGTATAAGTTAAAACCAGAAGTTACTGGCGATTTTAAAGTAGTAGACTTAGCACAAGGTAAAGAAAATAGTAAGTTTAAAGACGCTTTAGGAGCATTTATCGTAGAGTATAAAAACAATACTGTAAATGTTGGTTCTGGAATACCTGATGCCCTACGTGAAGAAGTATGGAACAACAAAGAGTTTTATCTTAATAAGCTAATAGAAGTAGTATATTTTGGCGAAACACAAGATGAGAAAACTGGATTACCAAGTATGAGACTACCAAGATTTAAGAGATTAAGACACGATAAAAATCCAAATGATGTATCTTATGATTAAGGAGGAATATAACATGTTTAAAAATTGTGAATTTGAAGGTAGATGCGAAAACGAAGATATAGATTGTGAATACTGTCAATATAATGATGACGCAGTATTGCAAGACTTCTTCAGATGGAATGGTGAGGATGAAGAACCAACCCAAGAAGAATTAGATGATGCTGTGCGTCACTAGGAGGTTATTATATGGGAAAAGGAGTGAAAGAATTATTTGTTAATAGCAAATATAGATTAACACATAAAAGAGGAACATTCTGTTTAGTAAATCTAGTAACAGAGAAAATGTATTTCCTACAATTTAGCTTTAAAGAGCCATGGCTATTACCTAAATCAGATATAGCATGCAATAACATAAAGTTATATGGTTGGCTATTTTTTTATGTAGGACATAAAGTAATAGTATAAGGAGGGATTAAATGTTTGGTTTGTTTGAAAAAGATAAAAAATCAGAAGAAACTGTAGATTTAAAAACAAGAGAAGAAGAAAAACTTACTGAAGAATCAGCAAAAAAGGAAAATAAAGCTGCAAAAATAGCAGAAATGCTAGAAGAAAGTGACGAAAAGCTAGAAAAATGGATAGAAGTAGAAGGCTATAAAGGTATGGATAAAGATATGAAAGGTCATTATAATTTCCAATACGAAATAGGCAAAACATATGTAATAGAAGATCCTAGTTCCGTTAAAGCTTGCGAATACGGATATCATTTCTCATTAAATTTAAAGGATGTATTTGATTATTATAAACTAAGCAATAACAATAGATTCTTTAAAGTAAAAGCATTAGTAAGAAAAAGCGATTGCGAAGAGTATGGTAAAGCAGAATCTGGCTATATATTTGTTACTACAGTAAATAAATTAGCAGCTAAACAAATCACAATATTAAAAGAGCTATCAGATGAAGAAATGTGTAAAGAAATAAAAAGTATTTATAAAGATACAATGATAGATAAATTAAAAGTAACAGATATGCCAGAAGTTTATGATAAAGGAATAATGCAAACTCTAGCTAATAAATGTTCTCGCGAATTACAAGATAAAATGAATTTTAGTGAGCCATTTGTACATCTTTTAACAAAAAATTTAGATTCCAAAGAATCATTGGATCTATTAAATTCAGCATTATTGTTGAGTGATGAAATGAAAGATAGAGATTTATTAATACTAGCCATATCAGAACAAAGAGAACGTATTATAATGCTTAGAAGATAAGGAGGAAACAATTATTATGAGTATGAAAGAATGGGCAGAAAGAGAAATAGAATTATTAAAAGAAGCCAATAAACCTGACGAAGGAGAATGCTTTGACTACGTAGGAGGATGCTGTGATAGTGCATTAAAAGCATTCGAAGTATTATTAGACGATGAACATAGTGGTTTATCTATACAAATAACAAAAATGATACTTGATAAATTAATCGATGGCAAAGCTTTAACTCCTATAGAAGACGTGCCTGAAGCATGGAACTATATAGGTCATTTTGACGAGGAAGAAGAAGCTGCTGGTATAAAAAGATATCAATGTAAAAGAATGAGCTCATTATTCAAAAAAGAATATCCAGATGGTACTGCTACTTATAGCGATAACAGTAGAGAATGTGGAGTAAATCTTAATAACCCAAGTTGGGTATTTGGTAGTGGAGCAGTAAGTAGAATAATAAATGAAATGTTCCCAATAACTATGCCATATACTCCACCAGCTAAACCTTATAAAGTATATACAGAAGATTTCTTATCTAATAAAGATAATGGAGATTTTGATACAGAAGGATTTTTCTATGTAGAAACACCAGATGGTGAAAAAATAGAAATAAATAAATTCTATCATTATCCAGCTAGAGGAGAAAAAATAGAAATAACAAGAGAAAAATACGAAGCAATGAAAGCAAATAGAGCAGACAAACCAATAGAAGAGGATTAAGATCATCATAATCTAATATATTAATATTAAATAATGTATGTAGGAGGAATACTATGAAGCAACTAACAATACTACTAGATTGTGATGATACTATAAGTACATTCATGGAAACTTGTATTAATAAATACAATGAAATATATGGCACTAATCATTCTATAAATGAAATAAACGGTTGGTATGTCGATGGCATATTCGAGCATGGTCTATGGTCTATATTTGACAAAACAGATGTCCTACAACATATGCCGATTAAAGATGGCGCATTAGATACTATAAAGAAATGGCACGATATGGGACATAAAATAGTAATAGTAACAGGAGTTACTAGCACAAAAGCTTATGAAGATAAAATAAGATGGGTCAAATTAATAGGACTAGAACCATATATATACGACGTGATACCTACACGACATAAAGAATTAATCAATGGTGATATCTTTATAGACGATAATCCTGTATATCTCCAAGAATGGCAAGAAATATGCGGTAACGCAAATAAATTATGTCTATTAATGACAGCTCAACATAATAAAGATAAGACATACGATAACTTTATTAGAGTTGATAACTGGAAAGAAATAGACGATATATTAAATATTTTAATGTTGGTGGTGATATAAATGTATGGTATATTAAAAACTTTAGACAAACAAATATCTAAGTTAATGGCAATAAAATTATACAGCTAAAGAGGTGATTTGATGCTGCTAATTGCAAATAGAGAAACCAGAGATGAGCTTAAAGCTTATATAAAAGATATAGAAGATAAAGACGAAGTAGTTCATATACTAAAATGGAAAGATGGAACTAGAATGTCAGATTTTATAAAGCAACACAATGTTAATAATGAGCAATTAAGATGCATAACAGATGAAGAAGCTAAAATAGAATTATACGGCGAAAACATGTTAATAGAATCTGCTACTGCAAATGCTCTATTATATTTAACACTAACAGAATTTAAAGACAGCCTATTGATTTAGGCTGTCTTTTCTATTTGAATTTATTATTTTGAATACTAACAGTAGAATTTTTTTATGAAAACTGTTACGTGTTATATTATAATAAATATATAGATACTTATATTGAGGAGCAGAATTATGAATAATTTATACAACATATTAAGAAGCAGTGATAATCCACTAGAAACTGCTAGACAATTGGTTGCACCAATTTGTAAGGACAAGTTGAACAACCATATCATTAATTGTAATGAATGTGATTTTTTACATTCAGGTAAAAACATTTGTTATGGTAATCCAAATGCTAATATATTAATAATAGCAGGGAATGCCACAGATGTAAAAGAAGAACAAGATTATCTTGAGTCTATTATCGATAACTCTTCAATAAATAAAAGCGACATATTTGTAGTACATTCAGTAAATTGTATATGCAAAAGAAAATCAGGAGACAGCTTAGTATCACGAGATCCTGCATTAGCAGAACTTAATAACTGTTTACCTTTCGTAAAATATGCAATACAATTTGTTAGACCTAGAATCATAATATCAATGGGTGCAACAGCACTTAATCAGTTCTATCCTCAATATAAATTTTTAGACTACATAGGTGAAACTGTTAGTTATGACGGAATAAAAGCTATAATAACATATAGCGTTAATGATTTATTTATATTAAGTGAAAGAATTGATTCTGAAAAAGTTGAAGAGCTAGTATATCAGACAATAGATAGTTTTAGTGAAGCACAAAACTATATTAATATAATTAAATAAAGGAGAGAGATAATATGGCAGGAAATTTTATGAGTAAACCAATAGGTGCTAAACCAGTCGTTCCTAAAAAAGCTGGAGGAATTAAAAAACCAATACTTAAAGGAAAACCTAAAGTTCATCATATAGAAGCTAAATCTATAGAAGAAGCTCCTACTTTTAAAGAAGTAACAGAAGAATTAGCACAAAACTTAGAAGAATCTTTTGAAAGAATGAAAGAACAAGTAGTTCAACAAACTTCAGAACCAATGGTTGGACAATGTCCACCACCAGGTGCAAAAGAAAGTTTGGAAAAAGAAGTAAAAATAGAAGTCGAAGAAGTAGAAGTACCAGTTGCTGATCCTGAAGACGATGACAAATTTGAAGATAAAGCAATGGAAGAAATGGAAAAAGAAGTTAACGAAGAAGTTGAAGAAGAAAAACCTAAAACTAAAAAGAGAACTAGAAAGAAAGCTAAAAAGGAATCTTCAGATACTACTATAGTAATAAACTCTGAACCATTAAGCGTAGAAGAATATAAAGATTATATGGCAGAAATAATCCGTCCTTCTATACAAGAATGGGAAGATGAAAAAGAAGAAGTAAGAGATAAAATGAGTACTCTTAACCTTGACCCTAATATGAATCCTAAAGAAATAAGAGAATTATTAGCTGGTTTAACAGATATGCATAAAGAAATGCAAGATAGATTAGATGAAGCTAAAGTTAATCTAGATAATACTGTTGAATTAATTAAGAGTGTAGAAATAAAAGCTGCTGCTGAAGGTGCTAATGCTGAAGAAAGAAAATTAAAAGCATTAATAGCAAAAGAAAACTATGTTAAAGAAGGAGAAACTCATAGCGTTAACTTAACTGTATTCAAACAATTGTTAAACGAAAGAGTTTTATTCTATAACAGCCAAATCAATACTTTAGAATATAATAAATTCTTAGTAATGACATTCCAAAAAGTTTGCAGTACAGAAAATAAAGGATTTTAAGGAGGAGCAAAATGACAGAATTCAAACCGCTATCAATAGATAATAAAACTAGATTAAAATTAGGTAAACCATTAGACCCAGCTTTGATAAAACAAAAACCATCAGGAAATAGTACTGTAGATTATATAGCTGGTTCTACATGTGTAGATATGCTGAATGAAATATTTGGTCATATGTGGTCATTCGAAATAACAAATGAATGGATACAAGAAGGATTTGATCAAATACAAAGAGAAAATAGAAAATATCCATTTAAACCAGATGATCCATTTGTAGAAGTAGATGCTGCTGGTAAATTTAAAAGAATACCACAAGGCCCTACTGCATGGTGCGAAGTTAAATTAACAGTATATGTACAAGGACCTAATGGAGATGTATTCCCTATAACTAAAATGGCTTGTGGTTCACAAGCTATAACAGGTAATCAATCATTACAAGCTAATACTGGCTTTAAAGGAGCTCAAACAGACGGTATGAAAAAAGCCGCTTCATTATTAGGTATAGCTCAAGAATTATACAGAGATGATGAAGAAAAAGCCCTATTCGTCAATAAATATGATGAAATGATGCCTGTAGTATGGACAGAAGATGTTATAAAGAAACATGAAACAGAATGGAATACTGTACTTAAAGTAACAGAAGATTATGGTTGGAACATAAAAGACGATTTAGGATATTATGTATATCAAGTAACTAATGGCTACACAAGTGATTTATATAAAATGCCAGAAGATTGTCTAACAGATTTATTAAATACTATAACAAGCGACGACGAATAGGAGGGGTTATATGTCTTTAATATTTCATGATGATCAAGTAACATGCCCAGGATGTGGTTCGCATTTATTTAAAGAAGAAACGACTTATGCTTTAATAGAAAAGAAAGATCGTTTCGGAAATAAATATTATGATGTTGACGATATAGCATATAGTATAGCATGTGCTAATTGTAAACATATAATATCAATAAGTCAAAAATCTATAATAAATAAAGAAAGATAAAAAATTTAAAAGGCTAGACAGGAATTGCCCATAATTCATATGGGCAAAAGCCTTTTTGTAAATATACAATAGAAAGGTAGGTGAAAACGCCGATGAGAAAATTAGAACCGAATGAAGGATTAAGAGTTTTTGATATAAAACTTAAAGCAACTACAGCAGGACCATCTCCAGATAATAATCAAAGAGTTGAGCTATTCTTATTAGGTTGTAACAAAGCAATGTGTGGAAATGCATGTAAAAATTGTTTCAATTCTATAACATGGAATGCTGGTAAAGCTGAATTTTCTTGGGATCCTATTGAAGTAGCTGAAAGAATTAACATTATGGCTCCTAATAAATATATAACTATCGGCGGAGGGTGAGCCAACAGACCAAATAGATAATTTAATAATACTATGCAAAGAATTAAAGACTAAATATAATTTCAATATAATGGTTTATACTTGGCGTGATCTTGCAAAAGCACGTAAAGGTTATATAACAAAAGATATGTCTGATAACAACAATAAATATCCTATATCTACTAAGAAGATAGACGAGTTATTAAAATATATAGATATTGTAGTAGACGGTGAATTTGATCCAGAACAATGCTTATATAATGAAGAAGCAGAAGACGGATTCTTTAGTTCTATAGGAAGTGGTAATCAGAAAATTTGGAATGTACATGATATGAATTTTGAATACATGAAAAACCTAAATGAATTATATTTAGATGAAAACGATACTTTGATATTTTTAAATAAAAAGGAGGACTAATATGTATTCAAAACATATAAGAGGTAATGACACTGTTTTAATATTAGACGATCCTTTAGTTGTTAACGACAGCGAAGGAACAAGTACAATAACAGAATTTAATTTAAATGCATTAAATAATTTTGAAGAAGAAATATATTATACAATAAATTATGTAAAGCTAATGGGAACTGCTGGAGTTAATTTTCATTCTAACATAAGAAACGAAATGATGAAAATTAAAATAAGTTATGATAATGAATCTGATCAAATCGAGCTTAAAATAACATATAATTTATCTGGTAACAGCAATGCTACAAAAAGATGCATATTAGACGAAGAACGTTTTATTTCAGAAGTTATCGACGAAATGATTCTAGCAAATAATAAATATATCTATAGTATTCCAATAATTAAAGAAATAGCAGAAAGAACAAAAGAAGAAATATTCTTTAATTATATTAATGACAATGCATTTGTTGTTAATGAACAAACAATAAATACTACTATAAAATGCTTATCTAGAGAAGACGGTAGTTGCATAGCTACAGCTAATCGTTTCATGTATATTCCAGAAGATGATTCAATAATATTATGTGAAACAATAGAATCTACAGACTTAATAGATCATGAATATGTAGATTTAAGAATAATCAGCGATAATTATGCAGTAACAATAGAAAGAGCAAGTTTGGCATCACGTAGTAAAGGTAAGGTTAAATATGTGTGTTTGGTAGTAAGAAATGCTACAATAACTATAGAGCCTACATCTGATGAATTTACAAGATTTGACAATATGGAATTAAGATTGCCGACTATAGAAGATTATCTAGAAAATAAATCAATAGAAGATCTTGCAAATACATTATATGATTATAACAATCAAGATAAAATCAACTTATACTATAAAGTGAATAATTTTATAGATATAATATTAATAAATATAAATGCTTATTTATTATAAAAAGGAGGGATAAGTTTATGTTTGAGCAACAATTAACAGAATTGCTTAATATAAAGAAAGATTGTATCTGGGTAAAAACAGAACAAGAGAAAGAAGTAGTACCAGCTATATTCAATGTGCTAACTAAAAACTATTTTAATCATATATATGTTTGGAGTTTTCTAACTAATTTACAAGAAGTAAAAATAGAAAATAATAATTTCACAAAGACAGATATACCTAATACACAAGGACCAGCATTTTTAAGATATTATAATTCATTACAAACAGATCCTGACTTAAAATTAGAAGAACATGCAATAGTCTTAAGAGATTATGATTTGCAGTTTGAAAATCCATCTTATATAAGATTATTAAGAGAAATGGTTGAAGTTAGAAATGAAAAATATGTCCCATTGATATTCGTATCAGAAGGATATAATCCACCATCTAAACTAGCACATCTATTTACTGTTGTAGAATATAAAAATCCTACAGAAGAAGAATTAATACAACTTCTAACAGATTATGAAATAGCTAGAGAAGTAAATATAGACAATAAAGAAGAAGTATCTAAAAAGATGTTAGGATTTAGTAGAAGTGAAATAATCGAAGCACTTGATTTATCATTCTATAAATATGGAGAAATTAATCTCAAAATACTTAACGATAAAAAAATGGAAATGATAAATAAATCTGATGTAATAGATTATTCTATACCTACTAAAACTATGGCAGATATAGGAGGTAACCATAACTTCAAAAAATGGTTCGAAGAAATAAAAATCTGTATGGATCCAGATGCTAGACAATATGGCGTTGAAATGCCTAAAGGATATTTAGCACTAGGTATAGCAGGTTGTTCTAAATCATTAATGGCAGAAGTTATAGCTAATGAATTAGATGTGCCATTCCTAAAATTAAATATGTCTAAAATATTATCTAAATTTGTTGGAGAATCAGAAAGGAAAATCGAACAAGCTGTCGAATTAATAAATGCATCAGCACCATGTGTTTTATTAATAGATGAAGTAGAAAAGAACTTGGGAGGTAAATAATTAAATCGTTCATTCACGGTAATATCTTGATAAATAAGTATATTAGGGACGTGATATATAATGATAGTCAAATGTAATTATTGTAATAAAGAGTTTAAAATTACTATTACAAGATACAATGAAAGCAAAAATAAAGTATTTCATTGCTGTAGAGAACATGCTAAATTAGCAAAACAAGAAGGCAAAGTAAAATACAGTAAAGAAGTTTCGCTTATTTGTCAACATTGTGGTAAAAATTTTAAGCTTAAAGAATCATATTATAATAAACAAAGTAAACGTGGACAAATTCCAAAATACTGTTCTATTGAATGCAGAATAGCAGAACAACGTAAAAATAAAGAATTTGTTAAATGTAATAATTGCGGAAAAGAAATGCTAGCTGTCAAAAATAAGCATAATCTACATTTCTGTAATGAAAAATGCAGAATTGAATATGCAAAAAAAGAAACTCAAATTATAACATGCGATAACTGTAATAAAGAATTTGAGAAAAATAAATATGCATATAATAGAGCTAAAAAGCATTTTTGCAGCAAAGAATGCTACGATGAATATAGAGCTAATAAGAAAGAAACTTATAAAGAGATTTCGCATTATTTACGCACGCATGAAAAATATGATGAATGGAGAGCAAAGGTCTTTAAAAGAGATAAATATGAATGTTCCAAATGTGGAACAAAAAAGAACTTACATGCTCACCACATAAATCAATTATATGATATATGTGATAAATACGATATGAATATAGATAAGATATTAAATTCGAAAGAATTTAATGATATTGATAACGGAATCACATTATGTCAAGACTGTCACGCTCTTGAACATCCATTTATTTCAAGAGATGAAAAAGGACGATTTATTAGCCGCTCTGGGCCAAAGTCTACAGAAGACCCAGAGTGATTAGAAGGGAATTAAGCTGGAAAGCGGGTAATGTCCGTAATCAGAGACCGAAGGCGTTCATAAAGAACTAAGCTATATAAAACTATTATTAATAGTGGAAGTTAGTGATACTGGTAACAGTAGTCAGGCGCAACGCATAGTAGATGATACCTATACAGCTGATATAGGAGTATAATTCTACCACGAGGCCCTTCTTTGGTGTAGACTAGTAATTCCAAAAAAAGCTATGCTGGACTGCTCATGAATTAACATGAGATAATGGGTATAATGCCCCAGAAATTAGGATAAAAAGCCTAATGATAACAATTCGTATGCAAGTTCAAATGCTTCAGACAGTGGTACTCTATCAAGAGTATTTGGTAAAGTCTTAGATATGTTAGTTAATAATGATAAAGGTATCTTTACTGTTATGACTTCTAATAATGTAAAAGACTTACCACCAGAATTAACTAGAGCTGGTAGATTAGATGCTATCTGGTATTTCTCTTTGCCAAATGAAGAAGAAAGACAAGAAATATTAGCAGTACATTTCAAGAAGAGAGAACAAAAAGTGCCAGAACCAATTGTTAGAGAAATTGCTAAAGAAACTCAAGGATATACTGGTGCCGAATTAGAGCAAATAGTTAAATCCGCTATAAAGAAAGCTTATGTAAGAAAAGCTAAAAATATAGACAATGAGTTTGAAATAACTAAGAAAGACTTAATAGAATCCAAAAAAGAAGTAATACCAATAAGCAAGTCATCTAAAGAAAAGATAGCAGCTTTAGAACAATGGGCTAAAGGTAGAGCATTATTTGCCAATGAAAAAACTGGCAATAGCAAAAAAATAGAATTAGACAATATAGATATAGACAATTTTGAATTTTAATATCTTATATACTAAGAAGGAGGGGTAAGTCATGGATAAAATAACTTTAGATATGGATTTTGGAAATGATCTAGAACAAAATGAGGACATAGAAATACCTAAAGCAGAAAAAACAAAGGATGAAAAGAGAGAATATTTAACAGACTTAATCAAAGAAGGGTTAGGTCAATGTGAAGAAAATGCTAAAAATCTATCTAAATTAATAGAAGATATAGAACCATTTTTAGGCACTGGTATAACTCCAGAAATAATAGGAGTTATGCGATATCTTCAAGGCATATTTGAAAACAATATACCTAGCTTATTAAGAGGAAATTATGATGAATTAATTCCTGAAGAAATGGATGGACATGAGCTAGAAGCAGGGCTTTTAATAGATTTGCTTAAAAGTGTTAGAAAAGACTTGCTTAAAAAAATAGAAGATAAAAGAAATAAATAATTTTAAAGGAGGACAATAATATGTCAGTATGGAAAAAAATAGAAAGTAAAGTAATGGATAAAAACGTAAGTAGATCAACTTTGGCTAAAGCTTTAGAAAAAATGAATATAACTTTAGATGATTCTGTAAAAACAATATCTAATGCTTATGGTAGCGATACTTGTGATGCTGCTTTAATAAACAAAGCTAACCCATCTAGAGTATCTTTAGGTGTTAAATTTAATGCTCAAGGTGGCGTTGAATTAGTTGGAGATATATGGGGAACAGGCTTAGGTAATGACGGCGGTCAAGAAGGTTTACTTGACAGAATAGCTCATCATTATCAAGTTGAAAATATAACAGAACAACTTTCAATGTCTAACTGGTGTATAGAATCTACTGTTGATAAAAACGGTAAAACAATAATGGAAGTAGTTCAATACTAATCCAATAGCCCACAGAAATGTGGGCTCAATAATTTAATTTTAGGAGGAATGAAAATGAAAAGAGTTAGAATAACAATAGACGAAAAAGGAAATTACGATATGGATTTATTAGAAGGATTCAGCGGTATGAGTTGCTCTCAAAAAGCTAAAGAGCTTCAACTATTAATAGGTGGAGATAGCGTTGAAGAAACTAAGAAACCAGAATATTTTGATCCAGAAGGAGATAACTTCGACGAAATATTTATAAAATAAGGAGCATAACATTATGAATGAAGAAAGAGATGATAACGTAATCGTTACAATAAAATGGACATACGAAGATCTTGAAAATGCTTTAAAAGATAGAGGTTATGAACCTACTGATGACAATATAGATACTTTGCTAAGCAATAAATTAGCTACGAGACTAGAAGATGAATCCATAGAAAAAGGTTGGGACATAATTGACTATATATTTTGTATATCAGAAAATCAGCTTGAATAACATTTACCCCTTTCTAAAGGGGATTTTATATTAGAAAGGGGTAATGAATGATGTTAAATATGAATAAATTATTAGAAGGTTTAAATGACGGTCAAAAAAGAGCCGTTAAACATATAAATGGACCAGCATTAACTACTGCGACCGCAGGTGCTGGTAAAACTAGAGTCATAATAGCAAGAGCTCAATATATGATAGCTAGTGGAATCGATCCATCTAATATATTATTAACTACTTTTACTAATAAAGCAGCCAATGAAATGAAAGAAAGAATAGTTTCTATAGTTGGCGATAGAGGTAAAAGAATAACAGTCGGTACTTTTCATAGTATTTGTAATAGAATATTAAGACAACATGGACATCATCTTAACTATGAAAAGACTTTTACAATATTAGATGAAGAAGAAACAGATAAGATAATGAAGAAAATAGGCAAAAAGTATGACATAGAATTTGCTATGCTAAAAACATATATATCTGATTGTAAGTTACATTGTAAATTAACTAATCAAGCTTATAAAGAAGCTGCAAATGACACAGAAAGAAAATTAGCAGATGGCTACTCAGAATATCAAACTGAGTTAAAGAGAAATCAAAGTATGGATTTTGATGATTTGTTACTACAAACAGTTGTTTTATTAGAAAACTATCCAAAAGTCAAAAAAGCAATAAACAACAAATGGAAATATATATCAGCTGACGAAAATCAAGATAGCTCACAACTAGATTGTAGATTAATCTACTTATTATCAGGAAATAACCATAACGTATTTTTCGTAGGAGATGACTATCAATCAATATATGGCTTTAGAGGTGCAGATTTAGACGTTATGCTTAATTTAAGAAGTTTGTATCCAGAGCTTAAAATGTACAATTTAGGCGTAAATTACAGAAGTACCGAAACTATCGTAAATGCGGGAAAATCAATAATCCGTCATAATAAGAAACAAATCGAAAAATCCGTAGAATGCGGTAGAGGCATAAAAGGCGCTCCAATTGTAATTACTAAATGTACTAACCAAAAAGACGAAGCTAGAAAAATCGTAGCATACATCAAAATGCTACATGGTAAAAAAGGGCTAAAATATAGCGATATAGCCATTCTAAACAGAATGAGCTATTTATCAAGATCTGTCGAAGAAGCACTTATGCGTGCTAGAATCAAATATACGTTAATTGGTGGAACTCCATTTTTCTGTAGAATGGAAGTTCAAGACATTTTAGCATATGCACGTTTAACAGTAAATGAACATGATTTTCTAGCATTTAAGAGAACTATTGCCATACCAAAAAGAGGCGTTGGCGATAAAACTATAGATAAGATAGATGAGTTTGCACGCGAATATCCTGGTGGAGCAATATCTATAAGAAAAGCTTTAGACGACCCTAATTTACCAGTCAAAGGTAAAGCTAAAACTGGTATTAAAGAATATAACAAATTTCTTAAAAAACTTGATTCTAAAAAGACTGAATTATCTTCTAAAGACTTTATAGAGTATATAATAAAAGAAACTGGTTATTTACAATATTTAAAAGAAAACTATAAAGACACTTATCAAGAAAGATTATTAAATCTACAAGAATTAGTCAATGTAGCAGAAGAGTACAATAGCATAGAAGAACTATTAGTTGAATCTTCTTTATATAGAGAAGATATAGACGAAAACGAAGATGCTGTACAAATCATGACTATACACAAATCTAAAGGTTTAGAGTTCCCTGCAGTTATAATGACAAATATGTGTGAAGGTACATGCCCTCATTATAAATCTATAGACGATCCTAAACAATTAGAAGAAGAAAGAAGATTGACTTTTGTAGGTATCACAAGAGCGGAAGATTATTTATTTATGACTTATCCGCAACAACAAAAAATACAAGGTAAAACACAATTTGTAAGACCTTCTAGATTTTTAAACGAGATAGACCAATCTTTAGTTTATAGAAATTAAAAAAGTGATGTCAGTTGACCAAAAAAATCGAGTTTTGTTTGTGGCGAAAAATTGAGAGAATTTTTTTAAAATTTGAATCTAAAGGTAGGTAAGAAAATGTCAAAAAATTTAATCAAAAATAAGAAACTTAAACCAAGGAAAAACATATGGGATAACATGGGCTCAACTATGAAGTTGCAGCCCTTTCCATATCAAAAGGAAGCTATCTATCATGCTATTCATAATCCTAACACGCTTATGATATTACCTGTCGGTAGTGGAAAGACTCCTATAGCTATAGGCATTTTTTTAGAACTCCGCAATCAGGGTTTAACAGATAAGCCAGGAATAATATGCGTCAAAGCTTCACTTAAATATCAATGGGTTGAAGAGGTTAAAAAGTTTTCTGACTTAAGAGTTAAAGCTATTGAGACTCCATCTAAGGCACGTGGTAAAAAGTTCGATGAACAATTCGAAGATACAGATTTATATGTACTTAATTATGAAACATTTAAAAATGAAAAAGTGAGCAGTAAGTTATTAGAGAAAGGTTCAGAAGTAATCATCTTAGATGAAATACATTATATTGGAGATTACAAAAGAAATAAATCTAAAGCTCTGTATTGCTTCAATCATTTGCCTTATAAGTTTGGCCTTACAGCTACGCCTATCACAAAGAATCCAGAGAATATATATAGTATATTTAAAATGATTAAGCCTGAACTATTTCCTACTCATGGTAAGTTCGCTAGTAATTATTTAAAATATAGAAGCTATGGTCAAGTATCTGGATTAAAGAATGAAAAACACTTATTCAATACCCTTAAGCCATATATCTTTGTTAAAGACGGAGAGGAAATTTACAAACAACTTCCAGAACTAATTGTTAATAAAGTGTACTGTGAAATGCCTAAACCAATGGTTGAAACAAATGGAAGAATAATGGAACGTCTAGACGAAATCAACGAACAAATAAATGACTACGAATATCGTATTAAAGACAAGTCTAAGCTTGAATTTGATGAGAAATATAATAAGTTAGTCACTCAGAAATTAATGCATCAAACATTTGCTCAAGAGTTAGTAGACGATCCAAGGCTATTAGCACTTAGTGATAGTGAAGCAGCTAAAGAATATATGTGTAACAGTAGCTGTCCTAAGTTAGACATACTATTAAGTCTAGTAACAGATATAATAAGCTCAGGAGAAAAAGTATGTATCTTTACTAAATATGAACGCATGCAACAACTATTAGTTGAAGAAATTCAAAAACAAATGGTTGTAAAGATTGCATTGGTCAATGGTTCTATGAATAGTAAAGAAAGACATAGACAAATTAATGAGCTCTTTGCTGGTGACCATGATATATTAATAGCAACTAATGCCATGACAGAAGGAATAAGTTTATCATGGTGTAAATATTTAATAGAATATGACTTAGCTGAAAGCTACGCATTACAAACTCAAAGACATGGTAGAATACGTCGTGCTAATAGTATAAGTAGAACATCATATGTATATCAAATCCTTGTAAGAGATAGTTGGGATGAAATACAAGAAAAGATAATAATCAAGAAGCAAAAGTATGATGAACAGATTAAAAATATTAAATAAAAGGAGATGGGAATATGTTCAATACAGAGGATTTTATAAAAGACTTAAATGAAAGCATATCTAAAATGGAGGCTGAAGAATTAAATATTAACGTAACTGGTAATGAAGAATCTGACAGAGAAATGATACAAAACCCTCAACAAGCTAATTATTTTTGTAAAGTAGTAAATGAATTAAGAGAAGAGAGAGCTAAGACTGAAGAATTAATCAATCAAGAACTTGAAAGAGTTCAAAGAGAATATGAAGCATATAAAACAAAAGAATTTAATAGAATAGATGGTCAAATACAATACTTCTCAGGACTATTAGAATCATATGCTACTAAAGAGTTACAAAACAGCAAGAAACGTTCTATAAAATTACCTCATGGTACATTATCTATAAAGAAACAACAAGATAAATATGACTATGATGAAGATGCAATAATAGAATGTTTAAAGAAGAATAAACAAGATAAATTTATCAAGGTTCAAACTGTAGAAACTGTCAATAAGAAAGATCTTAAGAAAGAAGGATTTAGTCATAACGGTAAATTATATCTAGACAATATAGAAGTTAAAGGAGTAGTCATAACAGCACAACCAGATAAGTTCGAAGTTAAATAAGAGGTGAGAATATGATCTACGAAAGAGAGTTCATAAATACAGTTAAAAATGCTACTGATATGTTAGAGCTAGCTAATGAATACACAAGTATGAAAAAGGCTAGCCCTAATACTTGGCAAGGACAATGTCCACATCCTAAACATAGAGACAGTACTCCTTCATTTACTGTATTTACTGATACAAACACCTGGGCCTGTTTTGGTTGTAATCAAGACAATCAATATGGCTCAGATTGTATAGCATTTATACAATGGATAAGTGAAGGAGAATATTCGTGGCAAGATGCTCTATTATGTTTAGCTAATAGAGCAAATATACCTATACCAGACGATAAGAATCAAGCTAAATATGATAAAAATCTTAAAATGTCTAATAAATATCATAAAGATTTAACATCAGAAGCTATGGAATATCTCGAGTCCAGAGGAATAACATCTAAAGAGATAGAGAAATGGCATATAGGATACGACAAGGAGACAAATAGAATAGTATTCCCGTTGTATTCTAAGTTTAATCAAGTCGTCGGCTTTAATAAAAGACTATTAGATACTAGAACTAAAGGTGTAAATAATAAGTATATAAACTCTAAGAACTCAGAAATATTTAATAAATCAACATTTCTTTATGGTATTCATTATATAAAACAAGAAGTTAACTATATTATTATTACAGAAGGAAGCATGGATGTTATCCTTGCAACTAAATATGGTTTGCAGAATGTAGTATGTACTTTAGGTACAAGTCTATCTCAACAACATGTAGAAATTATAAAGAGAATGAATAAAATTCCTATAATTATCTATGACGGAGATGATAAAGGAAGATATGCTACACAGAAAGCTGCTAACCTATTTATGGAGAATGATATGTATTGTAAAGTCGTTAACTTACCAGAGGGATTCGATCTAGCAGACATATCACTTCAAACAAAAAATAAATTAGTAAAATATATAAACGATAATACCTATACTTATGGTTATTCAAAGATAAATGAGTTAATAAAAGACTACAGTAAAAAGCTATATGAACTACAACTTGATTATTCTATGGAGGCCAAAAAGATATTAGAAAGAATACCAGATAACGAAAGAGATGTGTTAGAAAGTTATCTTAAATATAGTATGGGTATGATAAAGGAGGATTAGTATGTTGATATTTCCAGGACAAGACAAAGGTGTATATGAATTGTTTCCTGAACTTAAAAACGAAACAGCAGAAGACTTTTTTGACTTTTTTGTAGTAGATGACTTACGAGAACTAATAGTTGGATGTCTAGATAAATTCGGTAAGAAGCTTACAGAAAAGGATAGAAAATTATGCGAAATAGTATGTGACATGTTAATAAATAAAGGTGTATTAGGACCTGATGCACATAATGCATTAACAGATGAATTATTAATGGCAGCTATGCTTCGTGACTGTGAAGTAGATATCAATAAACCATCTACTTTAATAAGACCTAGAGATGTATTATTTGAAACCAATAAAGAACTAGGCAGTAAAGTACCAGAAGAAGAACTAGAAAAAGTAGCACAATGTATAGAAGCACAATTTGGAGAGCTAACTCCTATACCATTATTAAAAGGTACAGTAGGAAGCTTCCAACAATTATTTGCAGATGCATGCTTTGTAATAGACAGATATATAGAGGTATAAACTATGATATGTAGTAACTGTATTAAAAAAGATGTGTGTAAACATAAAGAATATCTTGATATGTACAGTGGCTTAGAACTTAATAAATGTGAATATAAAAAAGTAGAAGGCATGCAACCTTCTACTTTATCTAACATATCTGTTTCACATTTTGAAGAACCGAAACAGCCACGATTATCAAGAGAAGAAGTTAATGAAAAGATATTAGAACTTAGTAAACAACAAAATGAACCGCCAACATTAAGAGAAATGATAACTTGTGAAATATGTGGTGCAGTAGATTTCAAAGATCAAATGCATAAATGTTCTAAATGTGGTAACTGGGTATGTTCTAGTTGTTCATTAGAATTACCAACAATAGGTGTGGATCCTAATAAACCAATGGAAACAGAATTCTTATGTGATAATTGTTGGAGTCAAGAACAACAAGAACCAGAACCAGATATAGAAATAGTAGAGGAGGACAACGATAGTAATGACGAATAAACTGAAAAAACCTACGATAGATGATTTAAAAAAACACCTTTTTAAATATAAAGATGCTACTATAATAGTAGGGAATGATGTTATATCAGATAAAGAAATGTTTTTACCTTACAGCGATGATAAACATTACAGTAGAAAATCTATGAAGAAAACGCCTAAAGAATTTTGGAACTTCTACGAAGAAAAGGTCTATAAAGAAGACGCTGATTCTCTTAATGAGAGTCAACAATTAATAGAAGGATTAATAGATTTAGGAATAGTAAAAACATTAGTCGATGACAATAGTGATGGAACATTTTCTAATTGTAATATAAGATACATACCATTACAAGGTAATTATAAAGTACTGAAATGTAACAAGTGCAAAAAAGAAATGATATATGATTCTAGTAAAATCGATATCAGTAGTAAACCTTTAACACATAATATGTACGAAGATACTGAATGCGATGGCACTATAGTTCCTACATTACCTTTTGCTAATAGTATAATGAATGCAGACTTAACAGAAGAATTGGAAGAAGCTATATTCAATTTAGATTCTGATGAACCTATGCATAGTCATACTTTAATATTTATAGGAGTTGATTTTGATAATAATATCATGCATTATATTGCAGATAAATTTAGTACTATAAAGAACAGCCCTCAATATAAAAACCAATATCCTGATGATACATATTATATAGTTATAGTATCTGACGGTGACGAATTACCTATAGTTGCTTATAATGCAGACTTTGGAACTGAAGATAGAATAGAAGATTCTTTGGGTAGGCTATCTGAAGTTTTGAAATCTTAATACATATTTATGAAACTAATATAAAAGGAGATGTAAAATTATGGAAGGATTTGAATATATTATGTCTAAAAGTAATATAGAGGGAATAAATATAAATACTCTTGAAAAATTACTACAAAATGCAACATGTAATCAGTATTCAATTAAAAAAATAATAAATAGTTCAATAATAGCTTTTGATAGTAATAAAGGTAAGATATGTATGATAAATTGTGTCAAAAATTATTATAACTTACCAGATAGTACTGAATGTGTCAGTACACAAAAATGTTTATTTGGAGAATTTAAAGATTGTCCTTGTGACAAATGCCATTTAAAAGCTATAGAACTATGGAAACAACAAAAAATAGAAAAGAAATAACAGGAGGACAACAACATGAACAAAACTGAATTAACTGTAACAATGGCAGACAAATTAAACAAACCTAAAAAAGAGGTAGAAGAATTTTTAAACGCATTCACAGATACTATAACTGAAACATTACAAAATGGTGATAAAATACAAATAACAGGATTCGGTACATTCGAAATAAGAGAAAGAGCTGCAAGAAAAGGTAGAAACCCAAGAAACCCACAACAAGAAATAGAAGTACCAGCTACTGTAGCTCCAGTATTTAAAGCTGGTAAACCTTTTAAAGAAGCTGTTAAAAAAAGTAAATAGATAGAATATAAATAGAGGACTAACATCCTCTATTTATTTAATAGAATGGAGTATGTATATGGCAAAGAAGAAAAAGAAAAGCGCAATAGATTATAAAGATGTATTAGCCATTCCATTTTCACAAGTTAATGAATTCGATAATGGTTTTACTTATGCTAATAATAAAAATATTTATACCGAATTTAATGACGGGAAATTCATATCACATGATGGTCTAGACAAATGTATAGAAGTTACACAAATCATGCCATTTTTAATGATACGTAATGATAAAAACGAATTCTTAGTTATGAAACGTAGCGATGCTCCGATAAATAAACCATCTGATTTATATTCTGTAGGATTATATGATCATATATATCCTGAAGATGGTTATTCAGATAATTTATTTTCATCTTTAATAAGATTATTACATACTAATATAATCAAATATAAACCATTACCTTTTAAGCATGTAGGATTTGTTAAAGATGTAGGAGATAGCCACTTAGGCATAGTATTTGTACTCGATACTTTTGCATTTACTATGGAACCATGTAATAAAAAATATATGTATCAATGGTTTACTAAAGAACAATTGATAGACAATTATAGTAGATTTAAGCCATGGTCTCAACATATAATCAATTATATAATAGACGACAACAATGAGTTATAAGGAGGAAAACATATGAATCTTAATGATTGGTTGCCAAACAAGCTAGCGCACAGTACATGGCGTGATAAATATCAAAATAATGGTGAAACATTTGATGAATGGTTAGATCGTGTATCAAATGGCGATCCAGATTTAAAACAATTAATAGTAGATAAGAAATTTATATTCGGCGGTAGAATATTAGCCAATAGAGGACTTCAAGATCAAGGGACTAAAATAACATATTCAAATTGTTATGTGTTAAAACCACCTGATGATAATATAGAAAGTATATATGATACTTGCGGTAAACTTGCTCGAACTTTCTCTTATGGAGGAGGAGTAGGTATAGACATATCTAATTTAAGACCTAATGGAGCTCCTGTTCATAATGCGGCCAAGACTACTACAGGTGCATGCAGTTTCATGGATACATTCGCTCAAGTAACTGATACTATAGGGCAAAAAGGTAGACGCGGAGCGTTAATGTTGTCTATGGATATAAGTCATCCAGATATAGAAGAATTTATAGACAAGAAAACTAATACAGATAAAGTAACATCAGCTAATATATCAGTAAGAGTTACTGATGACTTTATGAATGCAGTAGTTACTAAACAAAAATATACTTGCTCTTACTTATTAGAAGACGGTTCATTGATAACTAAGGAAGTAGATGCAGACAAGTTATTCGAGAAACTAGCAAAGAATAACTGGGACTATGCTGAACCTGGTATTCTTTATTGGGACAATATTAATAACAATAATTTATTATCTGAATATATTAAAGCAGGTGACTTTGCATATGCAGGAGTTAATCCATGTGCAGAAGAACCATTACCTGCAGGTGGAGCATGTAATCTAGGTGCAATAAATCTATCTAAATTTGTATTGGATCCTTATACAAAAACTGCAATTATAGATTATATGGAATTAGCTTGTACAATATATAAAGCAGTATACGCAATAAATGATCTATTAATAGAAGGTGCAGATCTTCATCCATTAGAAATGCAAAGAGAAAGCGTTAAGAAATATAGACAAATAGGTCTAGGAGTAATGGGGTTTGCAGACATGCTAATCAAATTAGGAATAACTTATGGCTCTGAAGAATCTATTAAAATAATAGATGAGTTAGGTAGTTTTATATTATATCATGCAATAATAGCATCTAATGATTACATGAAAGAAAAAGGATTAGAACCATTCTATGGTTATGATGCTGAAAAACTTAAAAGATCTAAACCAATTAGAAATCTATTAGAAAATATGGAATATGACGCTGACAAATTGTGCAAAGCATTAGAAGAAGGCTTATTCAATTCGCAATTACTTACAATAGCACCAACAGGTTCAATAGCTGGTATGCTAGACACATCATATGGAGCAGAGCCTTTCTTCAGCTTAAAATATACTCGTAAAACTAAAAGCTTAAATGGAGGCGAAGAAGTAACATATCTAATAGATAATACACAAGCAGAAGAATATAAAGAACTACATGATTTATCAGTAAGTGATGAATTGCCAGGATTCTTTATAACAACTCATCAAGTACCAGTAGAAAATAGAGTAAAAGTTCAAGCAACATGGCAAAAATATATAGACGCGTCAATATCTTCTACAGTTAATCTTCCTAAGAGTGCTACAGTAGAAGATGTTAAACAAGCATATATATATGCATGGCAACAAGGATGTAAAGGATTAACTATATATAGAGCAGGTTGTAAACGTGATGCAATTCTAACTGAAGCTTCTAAAGAAGAAGAAACAGAAGTTCCAGTATTTGAAATGAAGAATGAATCTGGTTTACAATTTGGAGACACTTTATTGATAGATAATAATGTACGTGGCGTATATCGTGAATTAACTACTGGATGCGGACACTTACATTGCAATTTCTATTTCGATCCAGATACAGGGGACTTAAGACAAGTATTCTTAGACAAAGGATCTAAAGGCGGTTGCTTATCTATGTTAAATGCTGTATCTAGACTATCTAGTTTATGTGCTAGAAAAGGAGCTCCAGCAGAAGAAATAGTAGATCAATTACTATCAGTAGTAGACTGTCCTGCTTACCAAGTTTCTAAACATGTTACTCATGCAACATCTAAAGGTTCATCTTGTGCTTCAGCAGTAGCATATGCATTATTAGATGCACATAAAGAATTCTGCGAAGAATATGGTATCAATGAATACGAAGATGAAGACATGCCAGAACCAAAGAAAACAGTTAAACCCAAAATAACTAAAGAAAAAGTTAAAGAAAAAGCTGACTCTTTAGACGATTATTATACAACATGTCCTGCTTGTGGTAAGAAAACACTTCTAGCAATAGGAGGATGCGTAAGTTGTCAAAACCCAGAATGCTCATGGAGTAAATGTGGTTAAAATATATAAAGGAGGTTCATTAATATGAATGCAGATGGAATCATACAAGAATTAGGAGAGAAAATAAAACAGCTAACTATATCAGAAGCTATACTAAAAGGTCAACTAATAGAATCTCAACAAGAGATAAATAAATTGAACAGTATGTTAGACGAAAAAGATATGGAAATAGCTGAATTGCAAACTAGTCAATGTCAATGTAGCGATGGAGGATGCAGCTGTCACAATGAAGAAGATGGAGGGGTAAAATAAATGACAACAAAAGAACCAATGAAATTAAGAATAAAATATTTTGAAGGTGCTACTAAATTAAAACAAAAAGCCATAGGTAAATGGATAGATGTTTATGCACGTAAAGATGTATTCGTTAAAGAAGGTGAAATGGCTAAAGTACCATTAGGATTTGCCCTTGAATTACCTAAAGATTATGAAGGACATTTAGCTCCTAGAAGTTCTACATTTAAAACTTGGGGAGTTATACAAACTAACTCAGTAGGTGTTGTAGATGATACTTATATAGGAGACAACGATGAATGGTTAATGCCAGTATATTGTCTTAAAGGCAAAGATGAAATACTAGAAGGTACAGGTAAATGTAAAGGTACTATGGTTCATCAAGGAGATAAAATAGGACAATTTAGAATAATGGAATCAATGCCTTTATTAATTTTTGATGAAGTCGAAACTTTTGGAAATAAAGATAGAGGAGGCTTCGGTACAACAGGGGAGAGATAAGAAATGACTGTTAATAGAAATAGAGATGACTATAGTGAAATATCAGAATTTGCATCAGGTTCATTATTTGCTGATAATGAAGGTAGTATAGTCATTGGAAATCATGAACCTAGTTTAAGTGTAGATTACAGTAGAACTACTAATGATTTTAGTAACGTAGCAATGGTAGATTACGATAGAACTAATGATTTTAGTAGTGTAGCCATAGTAGATCCTGCAGCTCGTAGAATATTAACATTACCTGGTACTGCTGCTAGATCCATGGATGAAGAATTAGAAATGCAGCGATTTAGAAAAGATCAAGCTGACTTTAAAGAAGAAATGATGGAAAGAATAGCTCGTCTAGAAAGTGAATGTTATAGACTATCACAAATAGTATATGAGTTGCAAATGGAGAAAATGAAAAAGCAGAAACCTAAAACAGATAATGGAGTTAACGTAAATGACTTCTTATTATGATGAAAATTTCTTATTTGCAGCTGAATATATAACAGATTACCTAAATAGTATATTGCGAAATTATAGTGTTATACAAAGATTTCGAGTAGAAGATCTTGTAAGCTGTAATACCCAAGCTGCTAAAGAACTAGACGGAATAAGTTATCATTCAGTAGTAGCACAAGATAGAATCGAAACTATAAGTAGAACAAAACCTGTTTTATGTATCACTTATATGCTGCATTCAAATCTATATCCAGAAGGAAAAATATATCTAAATGAAGATATAAAATTCATGGAAGTAGATAACCAAGTTAGACTTGTAACATTCCAATTTTCTTCAAAAGTAACAGAAAAAATTTTAAGAGCTCTAAAATTTTATAATATCGACCAAAATATTAAAAGTAAATCTAGAAAAAAAGCTATACCTCAAATTAATATTAATTTATATATGTTATAATATATAATATAGCCACTCAGAAATGGGTGGCTATTATAATATAATTAGGAGGTAGAACATGTTATATACAACATATTTAAGTAATATAAAAAATTTGCCAGACAATGAAGATGTAGTAAAAATATTAATAACAAGATTTAGACCGACTACAACATTCAATCCAAAGAAATATAATCTTATATGGAGACCATCTTTAGCTCCTTCAGAATACATATTTGCAAGATATAAAGATGGTTTAATGAACTGGCAAGAGTTCAGAGAAGAATATATAGAACAAGCATCAACAAGCTCTGAATTTGAAAAATCGTTTTACGAAATAAAAGAATACCTGGATGAGGGAAAAGATGTATTTTTAATATGCTACGAGAAAGATGACTTGCAATGTCATAGGAGTATATTAAGAGAAATTTTTAATTGCAATGACATAAAATGTAGAGAATACAAATAAAATAATGAGGAGAATAATATGACAGAACATAAAACTACAGTGAAATGTGACATATATATGTGCAAATATAATTCTGCGTGCTGTTCACAGCCGCGAGATTCAGTTAAAGAGGAAGGAACTTTTTGTACCCGTGAGAGTATTAAAATAGAATTGGATGAACTAAATAATATAATAGATTGTGTTCATTATGAAGAGGACCATAAGAAGTTAGGGAAATGTTTTGCGTGCCAGATTGCGGAAAACGGAGAAATTGACTTTGAAGACGATGAGATAAATGAGTTCGAAATCATAGAAGTCAATGATGATAATGACGATGGACTATGGTAAAAACTATGTAATAACTCATTTACATTTAGCTTACGGCAGTGTAGGTGATAGTATAATCTTATTAGACCAATTAGTCGATAAGCTAAAAGAATTAAATATGCAAACTGTGTGCGTAACAAATCATGGTTCGCTAGCAGACATGTATGATTTTTATTATGCCTGTATAGATAATAATATAAAACCTATAATAGGTTGTGAAGTTTATCTTCAACCAGAAGAAGAGGAAGAAGAAAAAACTAATACACATTTAATATTATTAGCTAAAAATATGACAGGTATTAAAAATCTATTAAAGATAACTTCAGATGCTAGTATAAATAACTTCTATAAAGTCCCTAGAACTACAATAAAATATTTAGAAAATCATAGTGAAGGTTTAATATGTACATCTGCATGCGTGGGAGGAATAATCCCACGCTTAATTTTATGCGAAGATATAGAAGGAGCAAAACGATATATAAATAAATTCAAATCTATATTCGGTGAAGATTTTTATCTTGAAATACAGCCAGGAGAATTTCAAGAACAAATAGATGTTAATATTGAACTTATTTATTTGTCAGAAGAAATGAATGTACCATTGGTTGCAGCAAATGATGTTCACTATGTAAATAAAGAAGACTGGAAGACTCATGATTTTCATATAAGAATAAACAGAAAAATGAAAGCACCAGAAAATGAAAACGAGTCTGTGTATGTAGATAAAATCTATTATATGATGAGTTATGATGAGCTAGTCAGAAGTTTTGATAGCGAATTATATGATAGAGACGTTATATTAAAAGCAATAGAAAATACAAATGTAATTAACAGTAAATGCGAAACTGTAGAATTTAAAGCAGATAAATTAAATCTACCAAAATTCAAAGTACCAGATAAATATAACAGCGAAAAAGAGTATTTGGAAGATTTATGTTTTAAAAGATTAGACGAAATTAAATATAAGATAACAAATCCTAGTGAATATGTGAGTAGAATTTATACAGAATTAGATGTCATAGATAAGCTAGGATTTAATTCTTATTTTTTAATTATGCAAGATTTAGTTAACAATGCTCAATTAGACGGAATTAAAACAGGACCAGGACGTGGTTCAGTATGTGGTAGTATAGTAGCTTATCTAATCGGAATAACTAAGATAGATTCTATTAAGTATAATTTATTATTTGATAGATTCTTATCTGTTTATAGAACTGGTTCAATTCCAGACGTGGATTAAAAATTTCAAAGTCTATATAAATAAATGGTATAGTTAAGTAATATAATACTGGGTGATTTAAATGAACAAAAAAGAAAAACAAGAACGAAACAAAAAAATAATAGAGGAATACAAAAACGGAAGTTCTTCTTTGCAATTATCAGAAAAATACAATATGAGCTATAGCGGAATTTTATACGTATTAAAAACAGCAGGTGTAAAAAGAAGAAGTAACAAAGAAAACTCAAGGAAATATTCATTAGATGAAAAATTCTTTGAGGTTATAGACACTGAAGAAAAAGCTTATTGGTTAGGTTTTATATATGCTGATGGGTATATATCAATAAATAATAACCAAAAAGTTTTCGGTATTACACTATCCAGCTCAGATAAAGAACATTTAGAAGCATTTAAAAAATCTATAAAATCAACATATCCTATTCATGATTATATATCTTCTAATAGTTATAAAATAGGAACAGAATATAGCAGAATAGCAATGACTAGCGATAAAATAGTTGATGATTTAATCAAATTAGGAGTGATAGAACATAAGACTAATGTGCTTACGTTTCCAACTGAAGAACAGGTACCTAAACACTTAATACATCATTTTATACGTGGTTATTTTGATGGCGACGGATGTATTACATGCTATAAATGTGGAGGATATGATAGATATAAAACGTGTTTTATAGGAACATATGATTTTTTAAATAGCATAAATAATATAATAAATGAATCATGTAAAATTAAAATACCAAGACTTTATAAAAGAAGAGAAGAACAAGAAGTATATAGTTTAGAATATAGCTCAAACAAAAGAAGTAAGGAGCTATATAAATTTATGTATAAAAACTCAACCATTTATTTAAATAGAAAAAGAAATAAATTTAGTCGTCTTATAGAGAAAGATAATCTATAGGATTACGACACCGAGAATTGCTGGAACAAAGAGCCAATGCTTAACCTACATTGGCTCACCCTAAAGCCTTAACTGCTACAACGTAAGGATGAAACAAGCCTAAGCGTGAATGCTGCGAAAGTAAAAAGAAATGTTAAGGATGCTATAAGCTGAGATAAAAGCACGTATAGGGTTATTACGTGTGCTAAGTAGCGCAAAAATGGGAAATCAGCAGCGGAGCTCCGAATAGGAGAACGTTCAACGACTATGTACGGTGTGCCTGAAATGGTAAAGATATAGTCTAGTCCCCTAATAAATATCGGGAAACCGAGGGTGTAAACGTTGGACTGTGAAAGTGGCGAAGGTAGAGATAAACTATTTAAATATACTATAGACACATACGGTATAGAAAAATGTGCGGCCGTATCTACTTTTGGTATACGTAAAGCACGTAGTGCAATCAGAGACGTAGGAAGATTGTACGGAATAGATTTAAAAGAAATAGACACAATAGCAAAACTAATTCCACAAGTTTATTATATCGAAGGAACTGAAGATAAGAAAACAGATTTATCTATTAAAGAATCATTAGAATATATACCAGAGCTTAAAGAATGGCAAAAAAAATATCCTGACTTATTCGACATGGCCATGAAGTTAGAAAATTTGCCTTCTCATATGTCTATACATGCAGCAGGTACTTTAATAGCAGATACAGATATAATAGATGTCGCTCCAATGATAAGACAAGTAGACAAAGAATTAAATGCAACTTCACTTGATTTACATGCGGCAGAAAGTCAAAAATTAGTTAAATATGACTACTTAGGATTAAATACATTAAATATTATAAGTGAATGTGAAAAGCTAACAGGCGATATATTTGATATAGAATTTGACAATTATGATGACGAAGAAGTATGGAAATTAATTAGTTCTAGAAATACTACAGGACTATTCCAAATTGGATCCAACACTTATAAGTCTAGAATGTATAAATTAAAACCAAATAGTATAGAAGAGTTAGCAAACTGTTTAGCACTTGTCAGAGGACCATGTATTTCTTCTAAGTTAGATCAAAAATATATCAATGTCTTAAACGGCAAAGAAGATATTGAACTAATACATCCTATGTATGATAGCGTAGTTAAAGACACTTGTGGTATTATGATTTATCAAGAACAATTAATGGCAGTATGTTCTAATATGGGATTGCCTCTTCATGAAGGTTATGACCTAATGAAAGCATCTGCTAAAAAGAAATTCGATAAAATAAAAACTTATGAAGAAAAATTACACAGTTTAGTACGTAACTCTATGGATGACGAAACATTTAATTATATCTTTAAATTAATATTAGACTCAGGAAAATACTCATTTAATAAGTCTCATGCGATAGCTTATGCTACAATATGTTATATAACAGCTTATTATAAGGTACATCATATTAAAGAGTTTATAGCAGCGACTCTTACATGTAATTATAATAATAAAAGTGGTAAGACAGAGGAAAAGAAACGTAAATTGTATGAATTATATTTAGACGCTGTATCTAATGGTGTAAAATTCTTACCTCTTGACTTAAAGAAATCTAAATGGAACTTTACAGTAGAAGGAGATAAGATAAGAATCGGTTTCTGTGCATTAGCAGGTTTCTCTAAAGCAGCGTTAAATGAAATTTATGATAAAATGCCAGAAGCATCTGATGAACCATTGGTTAAACAAATTCATGACAACGTTGAAAAAAGAATTTGTTCTAAAAAAGCTATGATACCATTGATATTATCAGGAGCAATAGGAGACCCCGTAGAGAATTATGAGTATTACTGTGAGTTACGTAAAGAAGAACCTCAATCTGATATAAAGATAAGCAAAGATTTAATACTGCAACCTTATGCGCCTCAAGCAGAAGTAGAAGAAGTATTATACAGAGTAGCTTATACAGAAAATAAATTCAATACATTACCTAGAATAAATCTGGATGACATAAAAATAAATAATAACTATACAACAGAAGGATATATTCAAAAAGTATCGAAAAAGAAAGATAGTAGAGGAAACGAAATGGCATTCATAGATGTTTTAACTGGTGACGGTTTAGTAAGTTTAGTAGTATTTGCTAATGTCTATAAAACTTATAAGTCTAAACTTAAAAAAGATAATAAAATCAAATTCAAAGCAGTTAAGCAAAAACATACACATAAATTTATAAAGGCTACAGTTATGTAGCCTTTTACAACTATTTTTAAAGGAGGTAACTATGCAAGTAAATAATTATTATGTAAAACACTTACTTAAAGTAAAACTCTTTTCTCTTAAATCATATGCTGATTCTTTAAAGAAAAATAAGTATGTAGATTTCACTAAATGCAAGTCTAGATTTGTTAATGATATCAAACTTATGACTAAGTATTTAAAAGATATAGAAATTTATACTTATAATTCAACATATAATATGAGAACGCAATTAGAAGGTTTACTAGAAGCTATTAAGACAGTAGAAACAATAGAAAATCTACTAGAAGTACTTGAAACTTACAATGGTATATTAAGTACAAATGTAGATAATGAACTTAGTGGTAACTCAATACGATATATTCTAGAAGAAACATATGAATCAGGCGAAAATAGAATTGGAACAGACTTAATAAGTACAATATGTGAGTCCATTAAAGCAGATGATCATATAAAAATTTTTGACCCACAATGTGGAGATGGAACCAATGTAAGTAATTTTGCTAGATGTATAAGAAATTCAGTATCAGAAGTCTATGGATTAGATGAAGAACAATATGGAATATATGATGCTAAAAAGAGAATAGACAAAACTATAATAGGTACATTACGTGGTTCTAAAATAAGTAATGAAGTATTCGATATATTGTTCTTAAAACCAAGACCACAAATTGAATTAGAACATAACTTTAATCAAACTATAAAAGAAGCTAATGAAAAAGCAATGCTTAAACAGACATATAGATTCTTAAAACCTGGAGGATTAATGGTTTATACTGTACCATTTTACAGAATGTATAATGATATGTGGTATTTCATAGCAAAAAACTTCGTAGAAGTAATGGTTATAGCACATAAAGATAAAACTGAAAAGCTAATAACTATATATGCTATTAAAAGAAGTAATCCTTATTATGCAGATGCTTTAGACAGAATGCTAAATATAGAATTTGATTCTTTAAGAAGATATTGCGACGGAGAGTATACTGTCAATGCTAACCCTGAATTAGAAGTACAACTATTCAGAGGTTCTGTAATAGACGTTTATGAATTAACAGACATAATAGAAAACGATGGACTATATAATGACTTTCATAAATCTTTTAATGAAGATAAGACAAAGAAAGATACAAGTCCATTATTGCCATTTAACCTAGGGCAAATAGGATTAATACTAACCAGTGGAGAGTTAGATGGTATAGTAGAAGAAATCCCAGGAGTTAATCATGTAATAAAAGGTATGACTGTTAAAACAGTAAATTCAGAAGAAATAAGAGATAGTCAAACTAATACCGTAACATGTAAAAATACTATATCAAACATGGTTCAACTAAATGCTTTTACAGCAGATGGAGATTTCGTAAGTATTAATTAAAAGGAGGAATTATATGTATAATAAACTCAATGAGTATTCAAAAATAAATATAGATCACACACTTCATGCATGGACTGATAAAACAATCTATGATCAAGATAGTGGTGAATTTATATTTATATCTATGATAGGCTTTAACACTACAACTAAAGATATAATAAAAGTACTTAACAAAAGTAAGAACAGAGTATATATATCTTTAAGAAGTGCTAAATGGGCATATTCTTCTAATGAAAAATATAAAACTATATCTAAAAAGACATCTAACAGTGATTATGTTCATACTATATTATATCAAGACGACCAAATAACAATAAATCAATCAAGAGAAGATTATAAGTTGTTTATATATACAACTAAAGATGAAACAATAGAAGATAAATTATTCGAAAAGCTTAAAAAATATTCTTCAGTACCTTTATTAGATGAATGGAAAGGCTTTATCAAAAGAAGATTAGCATTAGAAGGAGCAGTAACAGAACTAACAATATATGGCGTTAAAGATGATATGAATGCATATAAAGTAGTATTTGACAGACAATTATTAGTAGATATCATATCTAATGGATTAAGAACAGGAGAAATAAATATAGCAGGGAATAATAATCCTTCTGTATTACTACCTTCTATTCATGGATTAAATGATTATCTAGACATGTTCGGTGAATTTTTAGCTAAGAAGATACAAACTAGCTTTAAACCTAAATTCATTCCAGGAACAGATAAGTATGATCAATATGTAAATGACATAGATGATTTTATTCATGATAAAAATAAGATAGAACTATTTGAAGCACAAAAGAGTATGATACAAGCCATTACTAATAACTGGAGAATTAATAAGTCTACTATCTTATCAGGCGAAATGGGGGCAGGGAAAACTCTTATTGCTTCAGCCGCAACTTATACTCATCATGAAAATAGAAACAAAGGATTAAATTGTTTAATAATGTGTCCATCGCATCTACAAAAGAACTGGGAAAAAGAACTTACAAGATTTGTCCCTAACGCTAAAATCTTCACTGTTCATAACTTAGATGAATTATTAGATATAGAAGGCAGATTAAGAAATAGAAACAGAGCTGAAAATATATATGTAATAATGTCTAAGGAAGTAGCAAAACTATCTTATGATGAAAGACCATGTGCTGTATGGTCTCAACGTAAACAAGCATATGTGTGTCCAGAATGTGGAGAAGTATTGATGAAAGAAGAAACACAGACAGTAGGTAGAAGAAGAACAAAAGTAACTATACCGTTAACTCATACAGACTTTGCAAGTAAAGGTATTATTAATGATAAATGCCATTCTAAAAAGAAAATCTTTAATGAAAAGACTGGCAAAGCAGAAGAAATAGAATGTGGTTGCAAGTTATGGGTACCAGTTACTAATAACGCCAATCATAACTGGATAAAACTAGGTAAACATGGTTGGATAATGATAGACAAAATAGAACAAGTAACAGAAGAATTAGCTATGAGAGACGATCTTAATAAAAAAGAAACAGCTTATTTAAATAAGTTACAAGAATATTATGAATTACTAACTACAGGAGAAACAGTACGTCCTACAATCAAAAAGAATTATAAATATCCTGTAGCGAAATATATAAAGAAAAGAATGCCATATGTATTTGACTACTTTATAGCTGATGAATTACATCAATTAGCATCTGAATCGCATCAAGGTCAAGCACTTCATTATTTAACTCAATCAGTCAAACATATGATAGGCTTAACAGGTACAATACTAAATGGATATGCTAATAGTATATATTATATCCTTTATAGATTATGTCCTAGTCTAATGAAAAACGAAGGTTTTGATTATGAAGACGAAATGGAATTTGCAAGATTATATGGGGTATATTCTCGTGAAACTAGATACCAAGTACGTAATAGTAGAGACCGTGTTTCACGTGGAACAAAAGAAAAATTGTTACCTGGTATATCTACATTAGTATTTACTAAATTCCTATTAAACAATACAGCATTTATATCTTTAGACGATATGACAGAAGGATTACCAAGTTATACAGAAATACCTTTAGGCGTAGAAATGAACTCAGAAGTTCGTGAAGGCTACAGATTATATGAACAAACAATAGCTAATAATGCATTCCAACAAGGTAGTTTAAAAGTAATGGGACAAATGATAAGAGGAATGACTAATTATCCTGATGCTCCACACTGTGCAACTGAAATACGTAATCCAGATACAGATGATTTAGTAATGGTTCCACGAGTATTACCTAAACAAACTCGTGAAAAAGAAGAAAAGCTTATGGAAATAATAAGAGATAGAGTACGTAGCGGAGAAAGAGTATTAGTATATTACAATGCGATAAATCAAACTGATATAGGTAAAAGTCTTGTTAAGTTAATAGCATCAGAAGGATATTATGCATCCGAGTTAACAGCTAAGACTAAAGCTGAAGATCGTGAAGATTATATCAACAAGCTTGTTAATCGTGGAGTAAATGTACTAATATGTAATCCAACATTAGTAGAAACAGGTTTAAACTTGCTTGACTTTACAACTATAGTATTCTATCAAATGGGATATAATCTATCAACTATGAGACAAGCATCAAGAAGAAGTTGGAGACTATCTCAAAAGCATGCTATAACAGTTTACTTTATGTATTATGAAGATAGTGTACAAGAACAAGCATTATCTTTAATGGCTAATAAATTAGCAGCTGCTCAATCTATGGAAGGTAAATTCTCTGAAGAGGGACTTAGAGCTATGAGTAATAATCAATCTATACTTACTCAGATAGCTAATAACGTATGCAATGGTATGAAGAATACCGTTGATAGTGCATTATTTAAATCTTCTAATTTTGTCAAAAAAGCTGCTAATAATGAACGACCTCATGCTAAGACTAAAGAAGATATAGAATATCTATTAGATGATAGAGGACGTCGTGTAGTACTTAAACCTAGAGCTGTAAAACCTAGAATAATACATGATATAAACTATAATGCATTAAATAATCCATTGCAATTATTTATATAGCAAATAAAAAGTACGCCTTTTTTGTATAGTAATAGTATAGATACTGATATCAATACAAAGGAGGCGTATTTATAATGGCTTTAATATTAAAAAGAGTAACCAATCCATACGAATGCGTCAGATGCTCTATAACTAAAAAATGTATAAGTTATGGCGAAGAATATTATGAAGACGACGAAGATGGAACAATAATAGACTTTAATTATTATTATGATATGATGTTTCAAAAGAAAGTTGAGGATGCTATGCCACAATTAGAAGCATCTATGGATAGATTCGCTTATCAACAAATGATGTTAGAAAAGCAAAGACAATTCCTAGATAAAACTAAGTTCGATAGAAAGATGGCAACAATGGACAAAAGTTCTACAGATAATACACCATTTAAACCTAGTGGCGCTCCACCAACTAAAGGAGGAGGTAACTAATGGCAGTTAAATGTATTAAAAGTCTAGCTACAAAATCTAGACCTACGCAATCTCAAAAGTATATAGTTATACATAATGCTGGTGGCGGTACAGCTAAAACAGTACGTGATTATTTTGAGCAATGCCTTGGACCTAATCCAGAAGCAGGTAGAGCAGGCATTTGCGCACATTATTCAGTAGATCAAGATGAAATTTATCAAATATTAGAAGATAACTGGAATGGTCAACATACTAAAGGTAACGGACACTATGCACCATGGGGTCAAGGATTACCAAAAGGTACATGTACAAACGCTAATGCAATTGGTATAGAAATAGCAGATGGATCTAGTGTAGATTTCGATAAAGCTACTGATAATGCAATAGAATTAACAAGATATTTAATGAAAACATATAATATACCAATAGAAAACGTAGTACGTCATGGCGATACGCAAGATAAACCATGTCCATATACTACTATGAAAAAGAATCTATGGGGTTATATGAAAGAAACTATAAAAAGTAGAAATGATGCTAATACACCAATAGCAATCGATACTTCTACATTTACTACTGCAGGTTCTATGGTAGATACTGGAACAAATAGCGGAAGTAGTGGTAGTACAGGAGGCTCAGCAAGTGTTAGTCTTGTTTTCGCCAATGATGGTTACACTACTGCTCAAGAATCATTGCCAAATGCAAATACTTCAGATAACTGGGTAGATATGCATAAGATAAAAGGATTAACATTACATATGTATCCTCCTTATCATAACTGTAGCGTAGATGCTATGAAAGAATATTTCAAATATTATAATTGGGACAGAGCGTTCCACTATAAAGTAGATTACGATACTGAAATAGATTATTCTAAAAAGGTACCAACTACATCTGGACCATTTACAGGAGGGAATACTGTAGGTACTTCCGTGTCAGATGTAACATTAGTTCCTGGCGAAGGTGTTTATTCAGGTACAGTTATAGGTGCTGGTGGAGGTACAAGTACTGGTACTGGAACTAGTACTCCTGCAGGAACAATAGATGGTAATGACGTACCTGCTAAGATATATAATTACTGTTCTTCTAAAGGAGCAACTAAAGCAGTATGTTGTGCTATTATAGGTAACTGTGAAGGTGAAAGTGGTTTCGACCCTAAACAAGTAACACCACCATACACAGCAGTAGGTCTATTTCAATGGCTAAAAGGTTCAGAAAGATTTGCAAGCTTAGAGAAAAAAGCTAAAGCAGCAGGTAAAGAATGGACAGATCCTGATGTGCAAATTCAACACATGTGGGATGAGCTTGCAGGAGAAGAAACCGTCTGTGCTAGCTTATTAAAGAAACAAGTCGGAGGATTTGACGCATATATTAAAATGGAAGATCCTTATCAAGCAGCCGTAGTATTCGGTAAATGTTTCGAACGTGGAGGCTATTATGAAAGAAGAGGACAATTAGGTAAGAAATGGTTTGATAAAATAGATTCTTATATAACTAATAGTTCTGGTAGTAACAATAACTCAAAAGACGATTCATCAAAAGATAAAAATTCAACAACTAGCAAAAAATCAGCTAAAAAAGCAATGAAAGTTGCTACTTATGCAAATGATATTGAAGAATCTGATACAGTATATGGTTGGCCAATACCAGGTATAGCTAGAGTATCTTCTGCATATGGATATAGAGAATGTGAATATCATGATAAATTTGAAATGCATGGTGGTATAGATATACCAGCAGATCAAGGCGAAAATGTACACGCTTATGCTGAAGGTGTAGTAGTAGAATCTAGAAAAGATGCATCATTTGGTTATGTTGTTAAATTAAAACACGCTGATGGATGTTATACATACTATGCACATATGTTAAATCTAGCAGTATCTATAGGTCAAACTGTAGCTTCAGGAGATGTCGTAGGTAAAGTAGGACACACAGGAGAAACAGACAAAAATCATTTACATTTTGAATTATATTTAGATGATATGAGAGTCAATCCTTTAATATACGTTAAACCTGGTGGAGGTTCTAGAAAGATACCAGAACCTTTACAACAAATAGCTGTATATAGTGTAGGAGCTACAGAAGATAAAGTAATTAAAGACAATATAAATAGAAGTAAAATATGTTTTGCATGTGCAGATAATAATCAACATACATATATAGATAGAGCGTTATTTAATAATCAAAACCCTAAATACACTGTATCTATAGGTGCGTTCTTTGAAACTAATACACATGCAGTAGAAAAAGATAAGAAATACGATTGGGAAGATGTAGAAAAGAAAATAATCAAACAATGCGCTCAAGCATTATACTTCGAAGGATTTACTGCTGATAACTTATGGCGTGAATTTGACCTTAATAGAGCTCCATCTCCTTTTGTATATCTAGACAGAGATAAATGGAAAAAGTTCTTAATAGAAGTAGACAAACAAGTTACTTGGTTAGTTAAGAAATACGGACAAGTACATGGTACATATGTGCCATATAATCTATTAACTAATACTAACTTAAATGAATTCATAGATTTATCACCAGACTTAGGAATGAATGGTAACGTTGGTACAGGTACAGGTACATCTACAGGCAATACTACATTAGCTTCGGCCGCTGGAGGTTTCTGGTTAGGAGACTCTATCACAGTATTAATGAAAAGCTGTAAATTACTTGACGATCAAAAAGTAGTAGCTAATGGTGGATGGGCTGCTAACAGTTACTATAAAAAAGACGGTAACAAAGTAGATAAGACAGCATCATTCCCTAAACCTTCTGAGGTAAAATATGTATTCGTATTACTAGGTGTTAACAACCCTATAGTAAAATATCAAAAAGATTTATTAGATAAATTAATAAGCATGTATCCTGGTCTACCTATTTATGTAGGTGAAGTATTACCAACAGGTAAGAATTATCATTACTCTAGTAAATGGGGTTCTGAAACTGCAGCAACACTTAATCCAAAAATAAAAACTTTTAACTCAGAAATACAAGCTTATTGTAATCAAAATAGTAATCTGAATTGGATTTCAACAACTGCTGGTTTATTAAAAGATGGATATTTAGATCCAAACTATGTAGTAAGCGATAATCTACATCCTAATACAGCAGGTTTAAAGAAATTATCAGAAAATATCAAAGCAGCAATATCAGGTTCAAGTAATACTGGTACTAATAATACTAACAATAATAATAACAATAATAACACTTCAGCTAATGCTTTAGCTTCATCTGATTTTGTAGTATTTGACAGTCCTTTCGATATTCCAACTGCATATGATAATGGCAAAGATAAAAATGATAAACCTACAACAGGTGGTGATACTCCAGAATACGATAAAGTAAAAGCAGATCCCGCTAACATAAATAAATATGCATACGTTGGAGATGATGCTACTGTTAATGTATATGCCAAAACAGATGAAACTAGTAAAGTAGTAGAAGTTCTTCAATTAGGAGACGAAGCATTAATAACAGACATAGCAAAAGAATATTATTACAAAGTTAAAGCTAATAATAAAGTAGGTTATGTACCTTCTGTCAGTTTATATATAATCAGTGCTAATAAATTCGGTTATGTAAATACTGAAAAGAAAAATCATGAAGCTTGGATCAAATATGATGATACAGATTTATATAAATCAACTAAAATGGACACAACAGTAGTAACTGCAGATTCTCAAACACGTGTTAAAATCTTAGATATGGATGAAAAAAATGGGTTCTATCAAGTAAGCATATTAGATGAAACTAATAAAGATAAAACAGGCTGGGTAAAAGCTTATCGTATTACTTTTAATAAACATGAATTCACAGTTGAAAAAGCAGACGATAATGAAGATAAAGGTATGATGACTAAAGAAATAGAAATTCAAAACCCTGATTTCGAAGGTTCACCTACAGGTGTTATGGAGAAATATCCTAACGTACAAACAACAGATGGTTCATTAGAAAGCTGGGACAAAGAAGGAGATGTAGAATTTCTATTAGTTAAAAATGCAGACTTCGGAGAACCAGACCGTTGGAAATATAGAGGCAATTACTTTGCTAGAATACGTTCAATTAAATCAGAGCTAGCAGGTATTAAACAAGAGATAGATACATCTGCAGTAGATTCTGATAAAAGTGAATTTGCACTTAGAGTATCTGCATGGATAAAACTTGTAACTTCTGACGATGAACCTGGAGCAATAGATGTAAACGCAACTGAAAGTTATATAGAAGATGGATTAACTTATTATATTGTTAATAAGAACAATAAAGTAGTAGCGTCTTCTAAATTTGCACTTCCAAATGATACTACTAAGTTTGCTAGACGTACAGCTTTATTAACAGGATTCAAGAAAGACGATAAATATTCATTAGTTATAGGTAGCAAAAAGCCTTTCGATATATATATAGATGATATATCAGTAGAAAAAGTTTATAACTATAAAGATAAGACAAAAACTGACGATAACTTTACTACTGGTAATATAGGTACAGCTGGAGTAGGTGCTACAGCATATGATAATGGTGGTATAATGATTTATACTCAAGATAAAGCTAAAGGTACTAAAGATGCTCAACCTACAATAAAAACAGTAGTAACTAACAAAGAATATGAAGAAATAATGTCATATTCTAATTATGAATTAATAGATACATATATGTTACAATTTGAACCTTATGACAAGGGTTTAGATGAAGTATTAAATGCACCAGTATTAGAAGATGATAGACTTAATACATTAACAGAAAGTTTAAATACGTTAACTGGTAACTCAATTCATTATAATGTAGTAGAAGCAGGCCCTGGTTCAACAGACCACTGTGTAAAACCTGCAGATGAATTAAATGTATTATATCAACAAACTGAAGTTAAATGTGATCCTATATATCCTGATCTAATAATTCCTCCTAACTATTCTACATCAGATTATGATATGGAAAGTAAAAATAGCATACCGCTACAAGCTTTACAGGATGGAAAACTTAAGAACGAAGAGATATTAAAGAAACAATTCAGTTTTGATTACGATACATTAGAAGATAAAGAAAAGAAATCAAAGGGTAAACCTATAAACTACAATGACCCTTATCCTTATGATGATAGAATAACAGAACTAGAACAGCATTTTCCTAAAATAAAAGTAGATGAAATAGAATCTAGATTATATTCTTGTAATCATCCAGGATGTCCACTAGCGCATCCAATGGCTAAGAATTTTGCAATGCTTAACGACATGCAGCTTGCACAATCTAAAAAGATAGAACAAAGACTTGTAAGAATAGAAAATGTATTAGCCACTATGGTAAGAAACATAGGTAGAGTAGGCTCTCGTATAAACGTAAACTGTGTATATTACGGAGGACAAGATGTATTTGGTAAATACAAAACAATAAGATGTTTATGTGATGATAGAGTTAACGATGGGGCTAGCGTAACAATAGATCAATGTATGTGTTGTACAAGATATGAACCTATTATAGGTCAAATATACGACATACTTGATGAAACAGGATTTAATGGTTCAGCTATACTTGATGATATGCAAATGAGCTATATGAATCTAGACGACTTTAAGAATTTAAATAGGGTAGAGAACCGAGCTTCTTCTTTTTCTTACGCAGATGTTAGTTTAGACCCTGATAAGAAACCAGGTACTTTAATAGACCAATGGAAGAAAGAAGACAAAAAAGCATACCTTGAACAATTAAAGAAAAAATTAGGTGATGATGAAAAAGCTAAAGCTGAATTAGAAAAATCTCTCGAATCTGATTATGTATTTACAATGAACTGGGAAACTACAGAAGTAGATACTCAAGCTCCAGATGTTAAAGCATATCCAACTGAAGGCATAGCTTCTAAATATTTAAAAGATGAATCTGATGGAGAAATAGGAGAAATCGATACATCTAATCTTGATAAGAAACTCGATGCCGATGTTATAGCAAAATATAAAGATTATAATACTATTAATAGAGGTGAATGGGTAGATACAAGAGAAGAAGCCGATACAACTCAATCTAATAATTATACATCTGAAGATTTCTATTTCGAAAACTTTAATGCTAATCGTACAGGTTATGCATACGATAATGGTCTTAAAGGCTACATAGGATTAGAAAGTTCAGGAAGTATGGGTTCAGTATCAAATGGACTTACTGGTGCTGAATGTAGAAATAAAATAGTAGAGTATGTTAAAAAAGTATGCCAAGAAAATACAGATAGAAAAGCTACTTATAATAATAGTCCTAGAACAGTAGACCCTAATGATATTAAATATTACAAAGGTACTTTACACGGTTGTACAAATCCTGCACTTTATGACTGTACATCACTAGTATCAACTGCTTATAAATACGCAGGTCTATCAAGCTTATATAATAAGAGAGCTTCAGACGATTCATTAGTAGCTGAAATAGTTAATAACGATGGTGATATGTGGTACGTTGATGAAGAAGGATTAAACATAGCATTACCTGGAGATGTAATAATGGTATCTAGCTCTAAAGTTAATCCAGATAGCGTTAAAGCTAGAAAAATAATACAAACACATCATGCAATGGTTTATCTAGGTAAAGATGAAGATGGAGATCATATAATTGGACATGCTAGTGGACCTTATAACCCACCTAAAGCTATAAGAATAGACAAATGGGGACCTGGTCATTATGCTTGGGGATATAGTTTCTTTGTAAGATCTAAAGAACTAAAAGAAGCAGACAAAGTAGCTTCATCATCAGCAGCTAATGGTACTGGAGTACAAGAAGCAACAGGTACAGTAGATGGTAATAACTATGTATGCGTATTAAACAAATGTAGACTTACAAATTATGGACCATGGTGTGGAAGTGTTTCTATTACAGCAGATGGTAGTAAAACAAAAGATTGGTATAATAAAGGAGTAGCTGCTCATAATATGCCAATTGGAACTAAACTATATATTCCAGATCTTAAAGGTAAAGTTAATAGCGACGGTATATTTACTGTAAAAGATACAGGTGGATACTGCTTTGACTTTGACGTATTAACTAAAGGTAAGAATAATGATATAGTTTCAGAAAAATCTTATAAAGTATACGTTCTATCTTGGGGTAGTGGTAAAGTAACTTCATCATTTACAGCAGCTAAGAAAGTAAATGACAAGAAAGACGGTACAGAAAAATATAAAGCAGCATGGAATGCTTACAAAACATATGGTGGTTCTACAATGGAACTTCTTAAATTCAATCAAGAAGATGCTAATATTAAAAATCAATCTTGGTATTAAAAAATATAACTGATATCACACGTAATAATATAGCGAAGACAAATATTTGTGTTCCATATAATTTTTTCACTATATACCCTCCTATTTTTTGGGGACATGCGGATGTCCCCTTTTTCTTAAAAGAAACTGACTTCAAAGGGGTGGTTATATGGCATTAGCTCCAAGTAAATGTGGTAACACTAATACCAAAAAGAAAAATAAGAAAAAAAAGAAAAAGAAAAAATAAGGAGATATGTATGAAATATAAAATAGGCGATATAGTGTATGTGTATTTGTTTGAATTAAAAAAGACAATACTAAAAGCGGATCTTATACCAAATAGATTCGGTGAAATAATCAACATAGAAGAAATAGGAAAAGATATGTATGTATATACAGTGAAAAATATTGAGGGTACAAACATAACGGTAAAAAATTATGACAAATCATTTGACTTATGTAACGTTGATGAATTAATAAATATATTGTATAATAGCAACTTAACCAAAGAACGTAAGGATAAAATGATGAATATAGTGAATGATATGGTGAAAAAATTAAAATAAGGTGAGGCATGGGCCTCACCTTATTTGTTTTCTTTCTCTTCTTTTCTTTTTACTTTTCTTTTAAGTTCTGTTTTGTCTGCGTCTTTGTACTATTCTCGCACCAATGAGCCTATCTTAAAGGCTACTGTGTTTTTGTCTTTCTTTTCTCCTTTGATTTTTAGGGTTCTGCCGTAATTAACTCTATCGAATAAGTCACAATGCAATCTATATTGACGAGAGAATACTATTAATTTGATAGTGCATGGTTCAGCATATACTGTTACGAATGCCATTAATCCACCATTCTTATCATATCTTTCTTCTGTAGCCATGACTTGTCCTTCAAAGTTAACTATGTCTCCTACATTATAACTATCAATCCATGGTTTATAAGTAACATATGCATTAAGAACTTCATCTTCATAAGCCATGCAAGTTATAGAATTATAAGATTCTTCACATAACTCTTCATCTTTATCTTTTCTTATGCTATGAAACTCATTTATTAACGCATTACGATTAGGGTTTATTCTATCAAAGGCACCAGACTTAATAAGATTAGTTCCTGCAGTCTTATTAACATTAGTCTTAGTTACTTTATCGTAAAAATCTTCAAGAGAAGTATATGGTCTATTATTTATTATAGCATCTATAGCTTTATTTTTCACTCCTTTAACTGCTGATAATCCAAATAGTATTTTATCTTGGTCAGCAAGAGGAGTAAATAGTTCATCTGATAAATTAATATCAGGAGATTCGACTTTTATATTAAATTGCTTTTCAAGTAATTCGATATATTTAGGTCTCTTCTTGTCTTTCTTCTTATTAGTAGGTTCTTTAGTTAATGATAGTATCGCTGCAAAGAATTCTTTTGGATAATAATATTTCAACCATGCAGTTATTGATGATAATAATGAATAGCTTGTAGCATGAGATTTATTAAATAGATATGTCGCATATCCTTTTAAATCTTCCCAGAACGCTAATAGTTCTTGTTCACTATATCCTCTTTTGATACCTCCATCTATTGGCGCACCATGTTCATCTTGTTGTGGTTTACCATAGATTAACCATTCTTTACAAAGAGCCATTTTCTTTTTATCTTTCTTAGCCAATGCCTTTCTCATATAAGTATCTGCTTGGTTATCATCAAAGCCCGCCACTACTTGAGATATTTTCATTATCTGTTCTTGATATACTATAGTACCGTATGTATCGGCTAATATATCATCAAGATTAGGAAGAGGCATAACTACTGGTTCTTGTCCTAATTTACGTTTGGCATATTTAGTATGCATACCAGCACCTAAAGGACCAGGTCTACCAAGTGATGTAATAACTATTAAATCATTTATACTATCTGGTTGTATATCTCTCATAAGACTTTTAAATAAATTAGATTCCATTTGAAATACTGCTTCACTATCTTGATGTTTTAGCATACCAAATGAATTCTCATCACTACGTATAGCTACATTTTCATATAAATCAGTCAATTTAAGATTGATATCATAATTCTTATTTATATAAGATAGACATAATTCTATTACTGATATAGTAGTTAATCCTAAGAAGTCATATTTAACACCACCAGCTTCTTCTACTACATTCTTATCCCATACAGTAACTTTACGTCCTTCCATAGTTCTAGTAGGGAACGTATTATTTATAGCAGTAGGTGTAATTAATACTCCACCTGCATGCTTACCATAGTTTCTAGGTATTCCTTCAAATGCTCTAGCTAATTTTATTACTTCAGGATATTCAGATTGTAATGTAACCCATTTGTCAAATAAGTCCTCATTTTCTTCTTGTAAATCATCAAGCATTTTAAAAGATAATTCAGGAGCATCTATCAATTCATCTATTCTTTTTGTAATACTAGTAGATTCTGCAAATGAATAACCTAATACTTTAGCTACGTCTTGTATTCCGTTTTTAACACCAAGAGTAGTTACAGTACCAACTTGACATGTATTGTCATGTCCATACTTATTATTAAGATAATCGATTAGTTTTTGTCTATCGACCATAGATACATCGCTATCTATATCTGGACAAAGCTTTCTATCCATTGTTAAGAATCTAGAAAACAGTAAATTGTATTCTAATGGATCTGTACCTTTAACTATACCTAGTAAGAATAATGCTAATGAACCTGCTCCACTACCTCTACCAGGACCGAATGAACAGCCATTCTTATCACCCCAATTGATAGCATCTTGTACTATTAATATATATGAAGCAAATCCTTTAGTTATTATTATATCTAATTCACTTTTAAGTCTTGCTTCGTATTCTAATCTCTTATCCCATAAATTCTTTTTGTTAAGATATTTATATAGGTTTAACCAACATTGTCTTGATAACCATGTTTCAGGAGTAAATCCTTCAGGCACTTCTATTTCTGGTAATAATTCATGGTCAGAGCCAAGTTTTATGTTATCCTCTACTTTATCAACTATTTCACGAGTATTAGCTAAAGCTTCGCAAACAAGTTGCATATAGCCTTCATCGTCAGATTGTCCCATAAATGCTTCAACCATTTCATCATAACTTCTTATCCAAAATTCATGAGCATATTTCATTCTGTTTTCATCAGTTAATAATGCACCAGAAGCCATACATAATAATACGTCATGTTCATACCAATCATCTTTATTTGTATAATGTGAGTCATTAGAAGCTACTAATTTAACACCATACAAATTAGCTATACGCATTAATTGAAGATTAATTTCATATTGTACTTCCCAGTTTAATGGTTGTATTTCAAGATAAAAGTCATCGCCAAATACATCAACAAATTCTTTAACCATTTGTTCTGCAAACTGTATATCGCCTTTTCTTATAGAGTCACATATTATAGATGATACACAAGCTGAAGTGCATATCAATCCTTCACTATATTTACGTAATAAGTTTAAATCACAATGTCCTCTACCATTAAATGTACATTTATCATTTGCTTCACTAGTTAATTTAACTAGGTTATCCCAACCTTGTTGATTCTTAGCAATAAGTATAAGGTGATAACCTTTAGTATCATACATATATGGTTTAATTAATTCAGTTATCTCTTTCTTCTTAGCTTTTTCTGGTATCTCTACACCATCTGCTAAAGCTTTCTCTAATGCTAATTCTCTTCTTTCGTCAGAAGATAAAGAAAGAGTATTTATATCATGAGTATAATATACTTCACAACCAAGTAATGGTTTAATTCCTTCTTTATGACACATTTTATTGAATGTAAATGTTTCTGCTAAAGTACCATGATCTGTTATAGCAATAGCGTCCATTCCTAATTCTTTGACTTTATCTATAAGGTTTGATAATCTATTATATCCATCTAACAAACTACCAACTGTATGTACATGTATATGTGTAAAATCTTTCAAAATATCAACTCCCTCCAAGTTATATATCTTAATATAGAAATTATGGCAAAAATAATAGCCAGTTTTTATTCAACTGGCTCCATATATTTTATGTTCATACACAACATACTATTAAATTTATTTAGTGTAAACACTACATTTACTTTTGTTGGACGTCCAGCCTCTTCATAAGTATTGCCATATTTCCAACACCATATACCTTTTTTATTTTCACCTGTCTTATCTTTGAAAAAGAATTGTATATTATTTTTATTATTCTTAGATTCTCTAACATCTTTTATAAATACATCTTTAAGACAAAATACAGGTTCAGATAAATCATTAAAATATAATATGTTATTGTACTTATTTACAATTCTATCGCCTAAATCTTTTACTGACAATATTTTATCTACTAACATTGTAGGTTCTTCTGTTTCTTCTGAAATTTGTGCAGATAATATAATATCGTACACTATACTGTTAAATAAATCAACGAACTCATTGAAATCTTTTTTATGTATAGTAACACCCGCTGCTAATTCATGTCCACCAAAACTTATTTCCAATTGAGTACTTATAGCTTTATATATGTATTGTAAATCTAAGCCTGGTATAGAACGAGAAGAAGCAGTTATTAAATCTTTACCATCAGTAAATAATATAGTCGGTACATGTTTTATATTTGTTATATGTGTAGCTACATTACCTGCTACACCTTGTAAACCTCTAACTACTCTTATTACAGATACACAATTATCTTCTACAGTTGCAAGTATTTCAGTTACAGCTGTATCAGTTAGAAGTTTTCTTTCTTCATTTATATCGCATACTTCATTGTACATATCAACTATTCTATCTTCGTCAGTTTCAAGTACAAGTTCCATTGCTTTGTTAACATCGCCCATTCTACCACATGAATTCAATTGTGGACCAAATTCAAATGCTATATCTTTAGGTGTTATACTGTAACCTTTAAATTTATTGTAGTAATTTAATACATTAGTTTCTTCACCGTCTGTATTAAACATGCTTTTATATTCTTTATCATTAAGTAAATATAATCCATCTTTTACATATATGATATTTTCTTCTGTTACTGGCATCATATCAGTTATAGTAGCAATAGCTACGTATGGTACATATATTTCATGAAATACTGTATCATTTAACTTATCTTCTAATATGTATTTACATAACTTATATGCAACAGCAGCACCGCATAACCCTAAAGCATTTTCATTATCTGTATCATTAAGATGTGCATCTATTACTATACAATTAGGAACTAATCCTTCTTGTGGTTTATGATGATCTGTTATTACAACATCTACAGAATTAGATAATAAGTATTCAACTTCTTCTTTCTTAGTTATACCATTATCTACTGTAATAACAAGAGTTCTTCTATCCATAGTAGATACAACATCTTTGCAAAAGTCCATGTTTAATCCATATCCTTCACATCTATTAGGAGTATACATATGTATTTCACATTCTGATTCTTGTAATAATACTAATCTGCTTAAACAATCATACAATATATAACCTGCATTAATTCCATCGCTATCATAATCATTGAATATATAAATATCTGTACAATCATTTAAATAGTTCCATATCTTATCACATGCTTCTTTAGTATTAGTAAGTACATAATCATTAACTATAGGTTCATATTCGTCACTAGTCAATAAATCTATAGTACTTTTATCATATCCTCTACCGACTAAAAATGATACGATATCTTCATTCAATTGAAGTTCTTTTTTGATTTGTTTTACTAACTCTTTATTAATAACAGGTTCTTGTATTTTCATTAAGCATCTCTCCTCCTACTTTTTATTATTGACTGGTAAATTAGCTTTGCGTCCTGATTTTCTTTTACGCGGTAGCTTATCTTTATCTACACCAATCAAATCACATAGTCTATCTACAGCATTTCTCCTTTTACTATTTATAACTCCTATATTGGTGCCAAATAATTCACTTATCTGTCTATCATTATAGTCCTCTAAGTAATATTTTATAAGTATTTTTCTCTGATAAGGAGTAAAATCTGAAAATAAACTACTACAGGTGTCACCATTCACCCATGTGTAATCTGGTAACCCCATCATACTCTCGTAATAATTATCCTCTATAACTACATCATATTCATTACTGTTCTCTCCATTAATTACATCTTCATATTGACAATTTTTGTAGTTAACAACTAAAGGATTTGATATCTGTTTTTTAATATAGCGCGCAACTTCAAAATGATACGAATTTGCGACGTATGCACAGAAATTTTTACCTTTCTGTTTGTATCTTTTCATTAATGTGAGAAAACAGACATACAAATCTGCTAAAATATCCTCTTCCGATAATTCACCGTATGTACTTTTGACAAAATTAAAGGCATGATATATTTTAGCTTTAAATTCAGCTGAAGTCTTTTTACGATTCAGTGCTCGTTTTAACGATCTGTCTTCTATAAATTGATATATAAATGTTTTTTGTTCTCTTGAGTTCCAATCTATTTGATTATATTTAATCAGAGTTATATAAGACTTGAACAGTGGAGAGAATCTTTGTAATAATATATCAGCCGCTTCTTTAGATTTATGTGAATCAATAGGATCATTAAAATAGGTCTGATATTGAATTACAAGTTCTTCTATCTCGTTCCATTCTTCAAGTCTTTCTTCGTCTGACAATAATAAAAAAGTATAATTATCGTATGGTTTCATTTCTTATCCGTATCCCTTAAATTAAATTTAATAGGCTATAACAAGAAATCTATTTTTTCTTTTTACGTTGTTGATATTCATCCCAATGCAACCATTCATTTTTATATTTTGCTACACATATTAATCCGTGATATTCTGGATACATAAAGTTGAACATTTTCTCCTTTAATTTAAAATCTGCTGTTTTAATCCCTTTAACATCTATGACCTCTACTTTACCATCATTATATGTTATCTTAAAATCTGCTATGTATTTTATAGCAGCCTTAGTGCAATTAGGGTATTGTCTTTGTAATGATTTGAATGATTTATCATCTTCATATACGAATTTTTCACCTTCAGGTGTTAATATGTATTTAGGTTGTAAAATAAATGAAGGTTGTAATTCGATAGATTTAATATTCAATTTATTTTTATTCGTTGTAATATAAGTATAGTACTCTGACTCGGTTTGTGAATCAAATTTTATGCCATTAACAACTGTTTTATTATGATAAATCTTTCCCATTTGTTTTGTTTTTCTTTTTTTCTTTGCCATCTTTTTTATCACCCTTTATAGACTTTTTATTTACACTAGAAAAATCTGGATTGAATTCGAATTCTTCTTTAAGATATATGCCTGTAGGATTTTTTCTTTTTCTTGCCATATTCTCACCTCTTTCCGTCTTTAAATGGATTATATGGATCTAAATTAGTACTAGCACCCCATGATGAACATAAATGTTTAATAGCACATGAATTACATTCATATCCATAATGAGGATAAACTATATTGTTTTCTATCCCTTTGCATACATTCTCTACTATTAAATATAGTCTATCGAAATCTTTTGTATTACGTATTGCAAAATCATTTGAGTTTTGATTGAAATTGTAAAACGTAAATACAGCCATTTTATTATATACTTGCTTAATTACAAGTGCATCGATAGTACATTTTAAATCTGAACGTCTTTTAAATTCGTCAGGCTTTGTTTTAGAGAATGAAGGAATCAACATTTCTATTTGAGGTCCTCTATCTATTAATATATTCAATTGACCAGTAATTGTATAATCTGTTCCAGGAATGTCTAATGAATATGGAACATTTAAATCCATAATATTAGGCCTATTATTATATAGATATTCATATGCTCTATATAATCTACCCCAGCCATGTATTACATTTATGTTTTTTATGATATCTTGATTTTCATAACATACTTTATCCCAGTACTTTTTAATTTTATATTCTAAATTATCTACACCTTCGTATGTATATTTACTGATAAGGTAATTAAATGCATCATGAAGACAACTATTAAATGTCTTTCTTTTAATGTCATGTCCATTGTGTGAAGCTAAAAACTTAATCGGACATGACATATAGTTTAACAAATCTTCTTCTTTAATTATCATGCTTACCGCCAGTAAAAGTTATGTTATCTAACTCTACTCTTGGTTTTGTGACCATGACATTTAATTTCCATGCTTCATGCTTATCAGTATCACATACATTAAAATTTCTAGAGGTACCATCTACTCCTTCTTTAAAGCACTCAATACATTCAGGGTCTCGTTCATCATAGTTTCTACAGCCATAACACATAGGACACTGTTTGTAATTAGGACAAGATATCTGATTACCTCTAACCATACTAGGTTGTTTTGCTATATTCATAAGCACTACCTCCTAATACTATTCTTTCTTAGTAGCTTTTCTAGTAGATTTAGTAGCATGTTCTTCTTTTTTATTTTCTTTTTCCTCTTCTTTAGGAGCTTCTTTGAATTCTTCTGGAGGTTCTGCTACTTCCATTTCGTCTAATGCAGCCGCAGGATCGATTAACATATATTTTCCTAACATCTTTTTAAAGCAATCCATACAATAGCATTTTCTATTACCGTTTTGAGTTACAGCAAAACATTCTTTGTATTCTAGTTCGCCATAATTATTTTTGCCTTCTTTTTTAGCACATTCATAACAGTAATCCATTGGACCACCAAGTTGTATTCCGTCTCTTCTTTCTATATCCATAAGAGCCATTTATATCACCACCTATTTTTTTATAATTAATAATATATAAAAAAGTCTAGGGAATATATAATAATTACTCCCTAGACTTAATCTAATTTTTTTCACTAGTAAAGTTTTTATAATTTTATTTCAACAATTTTAACGTATTTAGTGCTTGCAGTTATATAAGTATTACTGATTGTTTTATACATCTTTGTAGAACCATTTGCTGCAACCAATGGTCCATCAGCATATGTAACACTTTGTCCTGGCTGTAATTCAGCTATAGCATCAGCATCCCAATCAGCAACTTCTCTGATATTGATAGGAGAATTTGATATATTTTTTATCATTTTTCTGACAGATTGAACTTCTTCAATACCATCTAAATATGATTCTTTAACATATCCATAGCTTTCGTCGTATACTATTTTGCACCATCCGTTATCGCATATAGCTTTTATTTCTACTTTAGTATCATCTTTTAACGAACCTAACTTACCATAAGTAGTACCAGGGCCTTTTCTTACATTTAATGTAGAATTAGGTACGTTAACGTAGCCCACTTTATTACAAGCAGTTTCTTTAACGCTTGGTTGTGATGTAGTTGTTCCTGATGATACTATGCTATTACCTTTACCGTTAGTGCAGTTACGTATATTCTTTTCAGTTAATTTACCTTTTAAGTAATTGTAACAATCTAGTTTAAATTGATTCCATTTATCTTCATGATCTACAAAATATTTAGGACATATCTTATAAGCTCTACCAACAACATCTGTATGTCTTATAAAATCTTTGCGTGGATCTAGCCCATAATATTGAGCAAGCCATGCTCCTAATTTAACCATTGATACATATTCTTTATCTGAATAGTGGTCATTAGTTCCAGTAGTAGCACATTCTATACCTATACTGTAATAATTTGCACTATTAGTTGTCCATGCTATTCTTTTCATTGGTACATATTCATATATAGTACCGTCTAAGTCCATAACGAAATGAGCTGAAGCGTATCTATTTCCTTGTTCGCCTCTATTTATAGAATTGAACCAGTTATTAATGGTGTTAATACCTTTAACATCATGTAAACCTGTATAATGCCAGGCTATCTTAGTTGTTCTAGATCTTATACCACCAGCGATATATTTACTAATTCTAGCTGGTGTTTTATTAACCATAGTTGGTTTCTTAACTGTCATTAATTGTCGCTTCCTTTCTTTATATTTATTTACCGCCTTTCTTTTTCTTTCCTCCTTTTTTACATGCCATATTACTCACCACCTTTTTTATTAGTTACATTATCTAAACCTTTAGTACTATTATCATTCCATATTCCTAAAAATGCAGTTATTACTGCTACTATAGATACTGGATTATTTAATATACTTACTAATGCTTGACCTAATAATTGCCAGCTAGTTAATTGATTGAAATCAACACCACTAGCACTAAATATTAATGCCACAACACTTAGCCAGAAATATGGACTTTTTAATTTAGTATGTTTATCTAAAAATTCCTTCATGCTTGTCACCTCTATTTTTTTAGACTATTATAAATTAAATCTAAAGAACTACCATTTTTCTTATGATTGTTACTTCTATTAAGTATTTCTTGTAGAGCATTATTATGAGAATGTTCTTTTCTATTTATTATATTATCTATTATATCTATAGCATTTTTATTACCAGTTTCCTTTGAGTTTGTTAGTTCTAAAGATTCTTTTTTTATAATTTTAGTTTTTGATTTTTTAACTTTATAAGATTGTATAGTTTTAATTTGGCGAGTTAATTGTTTATGATATCCATGATCACAGCCGTTTTCTACCCAATAATAATTTCCTAATTGTTGTGTGGTAGTAGCTTTACCGTATAACCATGAATCTTTATTTATAAGACCAGCATATGTAGCTAATAGTCTAATCATATATCTATAGCCATCTTCTACTGTATCGAATTTTTCCCAGCCGCCCCTTGCTTTTATACCGCCTGGGTTGTTATAACTAACGAATAAATGAGATTTCCCATATCCTGTTTCTATACTAGATATTGCAACAACTATAGTAGGATCTATTCCTATCTTTTCACAATAATCATAGATAAAGTCTAAGTTATCTAGCATTTTATCACTAGCGTTGCGGTCTTTTAAAAATTGTCTGGATTGAGATACATCAGTTGTAGCATCTGTTGCTATATCATAAGCGTTTACTGAAGCTCCTGTTAAGAATATTAATGCAAATGCAAGAAACAATACTAATAACTTTTTAGTTTTTCTTCTCATATTTATCACCGTAGAAATAATCCATATCTACATAACCTTTTATACCCTTAACATAACCTTTAGCATTATATTGCCACATTGAATAATCAGTTTTCTTATAAGTATTAGTTCTAGTCCATTGAGCTATCCATATTTGCCATTTTTCTAACACTGATTTTCCGAAATAATTATTAGAGAAGTCTAAGTTAGTATATATACCAGCTTCATATCCATAACTCGTTATTGTAGAACAGAAAGCATCTGCCATATTTGTAGTCAATGCTTTAGTAATAGATTTACCTCGTTTATGAGCATAATCTACACTATCATATTCATAATCAAAATATACTGGCAAATCAATCTCATTTTTATAAGGCTTAATTATATCAGCACATACTTTAGCTTCTTTAACTGCCATGTCTACTGTGTATGCATAACTGAACCAATAAATACCTATATAAATATCGTTTTTTATTGCACCTTCTATATTACGTTTAAATTTCTTATCTTTTGTATACCCATATCCTGCTCTGATAACAGCAAATTGAATTCCAGCTTTTTTAACTTGTTTCCAATTTATATTGCCATCCCATTTAGATACATCAATACCGATAAGAGTTCCTTGAATTTTCCCTTTCTGTAAGTTAGCTTCATTAAGCTCTTTTTCGTTTTTGATTATCTTCACATCTTTAGGCTCTTTATTATCTTTATTTGCCTTTGCGGATTTTTTGAAACTATATAACAACTCCATTGCTCTTGAGCTATTAGTACTATGCTCTCTATTTATAATATCAAATATGATATCGGCAGGTGCGCAATAAGAAATACTAGGCACACATACCATCAATGATACTAATAGCAATGCAATTATTTTTTTCATATAGCATCACTCTACTTTTTAGTTCTGAAAATATTAAATATTATAAATCCAGCACCACCTAAAAGTGCCATCTTGAAGAAATCAACTAGTAAGTTAACATAATTTTCTTGTATAGCTTGGAATGTTGCTCCACTTGGAGACCAACCTATAGCTAATACTAGCATAATCATGCACAAAGCTGCAGCTAATAAGCCATTTCTATGTTGTTCAAACCATGTAGGATTTGGATTAGGACAACATCTTTCGCAATGACAACCAACTGGATGAACATCTGGATCAACAACTTCTTTTTTAGGTTCTTTAACAACTTTTTCAACCATTGGTTCGTAAGTTGGTCTTTGTCTGTGTTGATAACAATCAAAGAAATTAGCACAAGTACCGCATTCTTTCATGTTATTGTAATTAGGACAATTAGGTCTATTAAAGTTTACATTAACACCAAGTACGCTAGCTTTGTCATTAATATCTCTGATACTATCAACTAATTCTTTATTAGCTTTAGTAGTTATATCAGCTATTTCTTCAGCGACTTCTTTTTCTTTTTTTAATTTAACATTTTGAAGTTCGCGAAGATCTTTTTCATCAAGAGCATTTTGCATCTCTCTTACTATTGATCTTTCATCTTTCTTTCTAGCCATTGACTTCTCACTCCTTTCCTGGTCAGTATTTATAATGTTAGACGATGAATAGTCTACATCATAGCTAAATAAAAATTTTCAGTGTACAAATCTAATCTTTTAACTGCATTTTTTCTAGGAGCTATGCAATAATAAACTTTGTTATTAATTTTATAATACTTACCAGCTTCTCCTTTGATCTTTCCAACTACCTCTATTGGATTATACTTAGTACCTTCTAAATCTATATCTATGGTTTCTTGTACTGTATATCTTTTACCATCTAATAGAAACTCGCCATCTTTAGATTCAACTAGTTTATAGATCAATTTGTATCACCTCCAATTCTTGTCCCTTTCACTTAACTATTACCAAAACAAAAAAGCCTTAGTACAAATATACCAAGGCTTAATAAAATATTTTTTTATCTATTTTTTAGCTAAGTCATCTATTATAGCTTGTATTTCACTGTCTGCAACTATTTCATATGGATAATCTATTTGAGCAGTTTTACTATTACCTAAAGCAATAGTAACACCTGTAACAGTACCATCTTCTGCAGCTACATCAGTAGCAGTTATAGTCAATCCATTAACTGCAGCTTTAGCATCGTCACCAGCTTTTTTAGCTTCTGCTATTGTACCAGTTACTGAAGCATCTCCAGTTACTTTAGCAACAGCATCATCTAAAGCGGCTTTATCGCCATCAACAAATTTATCTAACTCAGCTTTATTTGCATGACTATGATTAGAACCTTTTAATGTATTTACAGTAGTTTGTAAATCGCTAACATCTTTAACAAGACCTTTAGCACTAGTACCTACTGTAGTTTTAAGAGCATTTACATCTGTTCTTAATCCATTTTCTACACCTTTAGCTCTAGTAGCTTCATCAGCTATTTCTTTATATAAACCAGTAGCAGGTTTTTCACCAGCAGCTTTAACGCCTATGGCATCTTCAGTTTTTTGTACTCTATCTTCTACTGCTTTAACAGCTGTTGAAGAAGCAACTTCAGTTACAGTACCTATAGCTTTTTGTAAACTAGCTATAGCAGCTTTATTATCAGATACGCCAGAAGCATTATCAGCAACTTTTTTAATAAGTCCTGTAGCTTCAGTTTCTTTTCCTGCTTCTTTACCAACTAAACCTTCAAGAGCAGTAGCTCTATTAGCTAAAGCTGAATCAGCAGCTTCTAATTTTTGTACTTTAGTATCGTAATCTGTTTGTTTAACTCTTGCAGCTATGTCACCAGTCATTTTTTTAGCAGCTGCACCATCACTAGTTATATAGTCTTGGATTTCTTTTAATGTATCTATAGCGCCTTCTTTAACATCAGCAGCTTTCATAAATGTATCTATTTTAGTTTTAGCATCGTTAGCAGTACCTTGTGCAGCATCAGCAGCTTCTTTAGCTTCAGTTATTTTTCCTGATAATTCAGTTTTATCTGCTGCTTTTAAGTAATCTTTTTGTACATTACCTATAGCAGTTTCATTAGCAGCAACTCTACCTGTAAGTGCTTCAGCAGCAGTATTAACAGCAGATATTTGACTAGCTACAGATTTTAAATTACCTTTTTCATCTGTACCTACAGCAGTTTTTAATGCATCTATATTACCTTCAGCAGTAGTAACTTTTTCAGATACAGTACTTAAAGCACCTTTAGTAGCGTATTTACCAGCAGCATCGTCTTTAGCGTCTTTTAAAGCTTTCTTGATAGAACCTTCAACAGTATCTTCACCTTCGATTGTGTCTAATCTACCAGCTAAAGCTTTTTCAGCATCTTTAGCTCTACCTTGTTCAGTTGTTAAATCTGTAGCATCTGCTTTACCAGCTAATGCAGTAGTCATATCTGCTTTAGCAGCTTTTTTATCTATTTCTGCTTGTAAAGAGGTTTTAGCAGTGTTTATTTCACCAGTTATAGTAGTATGTAATTTTGTATCTTGACCATCTGCATAGTCTTTAGCATCTTGCAATGCTTTAGCTATAGAACCAGCACCGTCGCCTTGTATAGTGTCTAGTTTACCTTCTGCAGTAGTCATTCTAGTAGTTAAAGCTTCTATGCTTTTATTATTATTAAGAGCACTTGTAGCTACGGTATTTATTTCGTCATGAAGTTTAGCATAAATACCTTTAGATAAGGTATTTAATTGTTCATATGTTATTAATCTTTTTTTAGCCATTTATTTGCATCATCCTTATACAGTTTTTTTATCTAAATTATCTATTATTGTTTGTACTTCGCTTACAGTAATGACTGGTATATCGACTTTACCAAGTTGAACAGCACCTTCGCCATTACCAAAGTCAAGTGATATAGTTAAATTACTATCGTTTTCTGAACCAGATAAAGCAAACTTATTTACAGCACTAGCTATTGAAGTATTAACAGTATTTTGATCAACTTTAGTAGTTAATGTAGTTTTAAGTTCTTCTAAAGCACTTTTGACAGTAGCAGGTTCATCTGTTCCGCCAAATCCTTTTAATATAGCATCTAAAGCATCAACTTTACCACTAACTGTATCAGCATTGCCTTTATTTGCTTCAACTGTTTGTTGTAAAGCTTCTAATGCAGAAGCATCAGCTTTTTTACCTATAGCAGTTGTTAGAGTGGTAACAGCATTTTTATCATTACCTAATGCATCTGCTAATTCTTTTAAAGTATCTAGAGTTTCAGGAGCTCCATCAACTAAAGCAGCTACTTTTTCGTCTACATAGCCAACAACGTTACTTGCAGTAGCAGCTTCTGGTAATGTACCAACTAATTCTTTTAATGCATCGAAATCACTTTTAACTGCTTTATCATCTAATGCAGCTTGTAAGCCAATCACATCTGCTATTTTATGAGTATGAGCAGCTAATTGTTTTTCTAATGCTTCTATTCTAGCAAATAAACCAGTTGCAGCAGTATCGCCTTCAGTTGCTTTACCTACAGTAGTTTTTAATGATGCCAATTGAGCATTTAATCCTGCTATAGTAGTAGCGTCGCCACCTTCACCTGTACCTGTAATAGCATCAACTTGTTTTTGTAAGTTAGTTAATGCATCTGAATTTGCTATAATAGAATTGATTATAGTTTTATCGCTTAATTCTGTAAAAGTTTCTTCTTTATCGAATCCAACTTTCCATACATCGAATTTAAGTTGTCCGTCTGCATCTTTTTTATATTGATAGAATTTTTCCTCAGCAGCAACGTAGCACAACATACCTTCTTTTAAGTTACCAGCAGGTAGGACATTCATTTCTGCTACACTATCAACATGGTATAAACCACCACGTATATCATTACTATCTACAAGCCAGAATGTACCGTTATTGGCTTGTTTAATATTACTAATTAATGTAATTGCCATTCAAGTCCACCTCCTTATTTAACTATTATGTTTTGAGAACCTAGATTTGCATTTTCTGACTTATAGATTACAAATGAAGTAGTGTTTCCACTTGCATTAGTAAAATCTATAGTAGCTGCTAACTCAAAACCACCATCGAATCCACCTACGTTAAAAGTAGGAGTTCCGTAACTTGCAGGGAAGCAATAGAACATATATTTTCCAGCTCCTGCATTCATATTAAATGAGCCTTTTTGTCTGCTTGTACAGAATTCTTTACCAGATAAGCCTAATACAAAAGCACTGTTGTATTCAGCTGGTACTTCTGCAACACCAAAATATCTTTTATGTTTGAAGTTAAATGAACCACCTCTTGAACATGCTTTTAATTTATTATCATTACCTGATACAGTAAATGTAGTATTAGCTGTTATATTTCCTGTATAAGCATATTCTCTAACTCCTGGATCGTCTAAAGCTATAGTAGTTCCACCAGCTTTTAAGTTTTGATTAGTTATAGCTTTATTATAAGACCATGTAAATTTAGGATTAGAAACAGTTGATCCTATTTCATAATCACCAAATGCAGGAGTTGAAGAGAATGATTTAACAGAAGGTGTAACATATAATAATTGATCTAATGCATCAGCGACAGATTTCATTTCTGGATATTGTTCATTAGTATATGTAACATCTGTAGTTGCATGAGTATGTTCTTTTGCAGCATATACATCATCATGATTATGATCTATCTTAGCATAAACATCGTCATGGTTATGATTTTTATCAGCTTTTTCAGCTATTTGAGTAACAAGTCCAGCTACAGTATTGTCACCATCTTTTAATTCGTCTTCTAATTTCTTTAATGTGTTGTAAGCTTCGTCAGCTCCACCAATTAAATCACTTACTTTACCATCTACGTATTCTGTAGTAGCTAAACCATCTACGCTAGGTATAGATAAGCCATCTATTTTTTTATCTAATCTATCTACTTCTGCAAATAGACCAGTAGCAGCTTGAGGTTTTTCACCTTCTACTTTAGCAGCACCTACTTTAGTTTCTAGTGAAGCTATTCTTTTTTCTTCATCTTCGTTAGCTGTTTCTAAACCAGCGATTTTACCATCAATTGCATCAGCTCTTGCAACTAAGCCAGTAGCAGGAGTGCCTTCAGCATCACCTTCGCCAGGAACAGCGGCTTTACCTACTATATCTGAAACTTTTTTGACTTCAGCATCAGTATAGTCTTTAGCCTGTTTAACTGCACCATTATCGGTAGAAGTTAAATCTGCTATATCTTTTTTAACATTAACTAAATCAGCTGCAGCGCTATCAGCAGTACTTTTGGCAGCATCAGCAACATTTTTAGCTGCTTGTTCAGCTTCTTGAGCTCTAGCTTTTTCTGCTTCGACAGCAGCTTTAGATTTGTTATTAAGACCTTTAGCTAAAGCTTCCAATGCAGCTTGATCAACTAACTTTTTATTAAAATCAGCCATGTTTAATCTCCTTTCCTATTCTATACTATTTAAAATATTATTTATATCATCTGTAGTAGTTATATCTACAGAAGACATTTCACTAGTTTTATTACCTAATAATTTTAATTTGTTATCATTCAATGAAAGAGTGTCTGCGAAGTCTGGTTTATTAGTTATATCATTCCAATCAGAAGAAGCAGTCACACCAGAGTCTTTTATTATTTTCTTTATTTCTGTTAAATCTGTTTGTACAGTATTAAGAGATTCTTGAATAGTAGAAATGTTAGTGGAATTTGTATTAATATCTTTTTTTATTATGCTAAGGACTTCGCTTAAGGCATTGGTAGTTACTACTTTGTTAGACATGATTATTCACCACCTTATTTTTGTGTATTATTAGATGCTTTAACATCTATAGCGTTATACATATTTACTAGTTCTTCAGATGTTGCGTATTCTATTGAGTCAGTTGTTGCATATGTAGGTAATTTGTTTTCATACAAATCTATAAGGCCTTCTACTAAAGTTTGTTGTCCCATATCTGTTCTTAATTGTTCCAATTTAGTAAGACCGTTTGTGCTTCCAACATCTAATAAAACCTCATTCACTTTAGAGCTAAAATTATCAACTGTAGCAATAGCTTTTTCAGCTTGTTTAAAAGTTGCATTTATAGCATTTACTACTTTAGTATCATTACCAGAAAAATAATTTGGATTTAAGGCTTTATTTTTTGCTGTGCTAGTAGAATAAGTCATATTAGGATTGGTGTTAGAATCAGTTTTTTCTGTTAATATATCAGCCTGCAATACTTTTTGTTCATCAGTTAAAGCCATTTACATCACTTCCTTTAATTAGAATCTTCTTACTAAAACAAATATACAAGTAGTATCAGGAGAACAGTTTAATTCCACTTCTTTATTTAAGAAGTCATGAAATGCCCAGTTAACATTGTTTTTAACCCAAGCTGGACATTGACCTAATAATCTTGTCCATGCTGCATCATCACCACGTTTTTGAACTACTTGACCACCTTGACCTTCTCTTAAACCATCCATTGGTATCATACAATCATAACGACGATCGTAGTCTTTCATGTCAGTAGTAGCTACAACGTATAATTCGTATGCACCAGCTTCAAGTCTATCAGCAAGAGCCATTTCATCTGCATCATTTTCTGCTCTTAATTTAGGAGATGGTATAAATGATCCTATAGTAGGTTGTGCATATTCAGCCTCTACCCATATGCAATCACCCCATGGATTAGTACTATTAACTTGAGTCTGTATTTTATTTACTAACGCTTTTAATTCAGTATATTCTTTTATTTGAGTTAAATCTAATGCACCAGCATCTTGCACTGTAGCATCTACATCGTCATATTTAACTTTAACATGAGGTACGTTATCAACATATTCTATAGTAACAGTATCTATGCCTACACCTTCAACACCTTGTTCACCCTTAAGAGCTTTTAATTGTTCAGGAGTAAAGTCTGCATAAGTAAATGCATCACCTTTATCACCTTGAGGTCCTTTAAGTGAACCATCATCAAGTTTAGCTTGTAATGTAGTCTTATCTGCAAACATTACTGCAGTTGCATCATGAGTATGTTCTTTATCTGCTTTAGTTTGTATTAATGCTTTAACTGCTGTATCATCATAGTTTTTAACTTCAGCAAGTCTAGCTATTTCAGTATCAGCTACTAATGATTTGCCTTCAGCTTTGTCTACTTTATTATCAAGTGCAGAAGCATCAGCTTTAGCTTGTACTTCTTCTTTAGTAGCTAATCCAGTTATATCTTGATGTTCTGTTAAATATTTGCTGTGATCTATACCTTCAAGAGCAGTTAATCTATTTTTAACGTCTGTATCGTCATAATTCTTTACATTTGCTAATCTAGTTATTTCATCTAAAGATATTAATCCTTTTCCGTCTTCAGCATCAACTTTTTTGTCTATTGCTTTTTGTAAAGCAAGTATATCTGCACCATCTTTAGTTAAAACGTCTATCACTTCTTTTAAAGAATCAAGATCTTCAGCTAAATTGTCTGCTCCAAGTACAGCCGCTATCTTTTCGTTAACGAAAGTTTCTGTAGCTAAGCCTTCGATAGAAGGAACTTGTATTCCGTCAACTTTAGCATCAACAGCTTGAACATCTTGTTTAACTAATTGAAGTACTGCTTGTAATCCTTCAAGTGTTATATGTTTTGCCATTAATTATTCACTCCTTTATTTATATAAGTCTTTTGTTTCTTCTACAGTAGCTTCTTCTATAGCTACTATTTCTTCTTTATCAGCTTTTTTAGCTAATAAATCAGCTAACTCTTTTAATGTATCAGAACTTTTATCTGCTCCACCTATTAAATTTGTTATAGCATCTGCTAATTCAGCAGTTGTAGCATAATTAGATAAGTCTACACCTTCAGCTATAGCTTCTTGAACCTTTTTACTTATCAATTCATTTAAAGTTTTTTCGTCTACAGATGCATCTCCACCTGTTGATGGTTCAGGTATTTTACCTTCTATAACTTTAATTAAGCATTTTGCTATACCTTCTCTAATAGAGTCTAAATCCATATCATCATATACTACAGCCTCTAATTTACCAGCTTTATGAGTAGTAAGATATATACAATTATATGGATCCATCCAACTAACTGTATTACCATATAAAGTAATCTTTGCTATTTGTTGTCTAGCCATTTTCATTTCTCCTTTCTTATACTTGACTATATTTTTATTACCTGTAGCTTAAAGTCTTATATTGACATAAAAAAAGTATAGAAAATAATTCTATACTTCATATATTAAAGCGTTATATCTCATAGCCGCATCTTCACTACATTCAATACATTTAGAATAATCTGGTGCAAAATTACAGAATGTAATTCCTTTATATGCACTTATTTTATTTTTACCCCAATCTATTTCTATAACTGGTTGTTTGTCTACGGAATCTTCGCTGTCTCTATAGAATATTTTAGCTCCTTGTTTGTTCTTAGACACATCGTTATAAACTAAAAAGCATGCATCTAATTCATATTCAAGTGTATTACTATCTTTTAAGTCATCCATTGTAGGACGACGATTACCATTTAATTTTCTTAAATGCATAGAAGCAAAAGTTATACAATTCAATTCTATAGATAAATCTTTTATCTTCTTAGCTACCATATCTATTCTTTCATTAGTAGTAAGTTTAAGGTCTGGTATTTCTATATCTTTTAAACTATCTATTCCTATTACAATATTCATTTCTTCATCTATAGCTTTTACGTATGTATATATTTGTCTTGCTTTTTCGTATATATCATCTATAGTTCTTATCTCTTGAGAATCGAATATTACAAATCTATTAGATTCTGATTTAAGCTTCTGAAGTCCTTCTTCACGTCTATCTAATTGAGTAGCTATATTAATAGAATCAGGATGTCCATCTATTATCATTTGTTTAAAACGTCCAGGCTTAGCTACTACATTAATAGGTAATAATTCTCTCATTGCTACTATTCTAGGTATTACTTTATTCTTAGAATCATCTAATGAGAAATATACACCGAATAATTTATTATCTGCATTCATGCATAAATCTTCCATTATATTTAACATTATAGCTGTCTTACCCATATTAGCCGCACCTGCAAAACAATAAAAACCTGGACTCCAACCTTCTAATCCTTCTGTAAAACTTGGAAAGCTAGGAGTATCAAATCCTGCTTTATTTTCCCAAGCAACTTTATCGAATTCATCTATATCATTTGCCATATTTTCAAAGAAATTGGTAGCAAGTATTTTATTATCTAATTCGTCAACTGTTTCGATACTTAAATCTTTATCAGCATCTAATAAGCTCTTTATATCTTCTCTCATTATATCCCCTCATTTCATAAGATTATAATTAATAATCTATATATAAAATTATTTTTTATTAATAGAACAGCCTTTTACGCACACATCTAAATCTTTAAATGCTGAACAGCCATAGAACATATTATTTCTAGAGTTTTGATACGCACTAAACACTGTAGCATTAATTTCAGATTGAGGTAAAGGTTCCTCATTCTTTGTCATATTCCATTCAGTAATAGTCTCACGTACATCTTCGAGGCTTTCACCTATTTGGAATAAACTATTGGCCAAAGCAACTGTAGTATTGTTTCTTTGACCATTGGTTGCACCATTTTGTAATATATATTCAACGCAAGGAAGAAGCTTACGTTTTTTTATATATTCTTGAGCAAGCTTAGTATCTATTTTCTTTCTTTCTTGTTGTTCAATAGTTTCAATAAGCTCATCAAACTTTATACGAGCTTGCTCATTATATTTGTATAGCGCTATTTTCTTTTGTTTAGGATGTGAAGCATATTCTTTTAGCTCATCATAAGTCATGGCTTTAGTACATCCATTAGGTTGTTTTTTAAATAACTTATTATAAGGAAGATATACTTTATAAAGACCTGTTTTAGTATTAACTGTATTAGGCACTCTAAACAATCTTCTGTTATCGTATATCTTAGTATCGATACATTTTGTTATAGTATAGCTTTTGATATATAAAGCTATTTTCTTGAATTTCTTATTAAGATCACGATTAGGCTCAAATCCAAATACTTTATCACTGATAAGTATATGAAAACCCTTTGAACCAGAGAAATATAATTGTATGTCTGATTTATCTATTTTAAATGTATCGCATAACTTCTTATATACTATTTTCAAATCTATAAGTAATTTATCATAATTGTTTTCTATATCATCTATATCTAAATCAAGATAAAATGGAGCTACAAAATTAGTTGTAGCCATATCCTCAGACTCATAAGAATATATAGTCATGTATGTATCTCCATCAAATCTTTTTATTGCTTCATTTAACTCTTTTTTATCTATGTAATAATTTCTGCTGAAATTATTGTTTATTTTCCCACCAACTTCTATTATATTACAACTCAATTTAATCCCTCCATATTACTTTTTTATATACTGAAGATTCTACCATTCTGATTATTCTAGCCAATAAATCTCTATCTATTTTTAAATCAAATGGGCTAGATATACTTTCCTTATTATCTATATTATAATCTATTGCAAATAATATCAAATCGATAGTTTCAATTCCTTCAATATGATATTGTTTTAGTAAAGATTCTAATGCTCCTTTGTCTCTTTTGTGATTTCTTAAAGAGTTAGGAACTGATAATATGCCATAAAAATAGCTTAATAAATCTTCGATAGAATATTGAGTTTTCATTTCTAAATAGAACTTCTTAGATATTTCTTTTATATTTGGATTCCATATTGAAGTATCTGGCATTATTCTAAGTTCTGAATGATAATAAAATTTATTTGGTTTTAATAAACTATTTTCATATAATTCATCAGTTATTTTTGTACCGTGTTGTAATAAATAATTTAAAATAAAGTCATAATTATAATCATTATCGAACATATAACATATAAAGTTATATATCTTTTTCTTTATATCTTGCGAAATTTCATAACCATATGCTATACTAACATATGTGTCCATTAAATCATTAATAGGCATAATATTCCAACTCCCTTTTATAGTAATATTATTCATCTTGCATATACACTCATACCATATCGGCATATTATAATATATGCAAAAAAGAGAGGACTTATAACCTCTCTTTTTTAATTATAATATTTTATTTGCTCCTATGTATATACTTTTTACAATATTATTCCCAATATATATAGTTTTTATATTGTTACTACCTAGATAAATCTTATTTGTTGTTGGAGTATCTCCACCTGTACCAACTTCGGTTACATCAATTGTATATGTCATGTTTGTAAATTTTACATTGTATGAACCATATTTACTTTTTTTAGCTGAAGTAGTAACAGATGTTATAGTTGCATCTGTTCCTAAATCAATACTAAATGATGTACCAGATGTGTTAGCAGGTATGTCTTGGTCATTAATTTTTATTGAATTTATACTACTATTACTTGCAGTTGCTGTACCAGTTAATATACAAGAATTGACTGTTGCACCTTCTGGAATATCGGGTAAACTCCATGTAATATTCCCAGATGCACTACTAGAAAAATATGAAAATTTCAAGGTTGTATCATTCGGAGTTGATGTTAGTGTTGCCATTATACATCACCTTTTTCAATTACAAGATATATAGTATTATCATCTTTTGGATCTAACGCATCATACTCTGTTTGAGTTAAAGAAACAAGTTTAAATCCGCCTAAATTTGATATCGCTCTATTTGCTTTAGTATTAACTTCATTAATTGCTCCAGGTATATATTTATTATTTGTTTTTAAAGATCCATCATATTTTGGTTGTGACGCAGAAATGCTGCAGCCTAATCCATATGTATTTGAAGTTATAAAATCTATTCCTAGTTCTCTATAAGATTCTATCATATATTGATCATTAACTGTCCAACAATTAACTAACAATCCCATTTCATGACACTTTTTGATTAAGTCTAAACTTACATGAGTATTATGCACGTCTATACCAGAATTACCTAATTTTAACACATTAAGTAATAAATCATCTGTAATTGCTGTAGCTTGGTATACTATAACTTGGACATGAATTAAATTAGATACACTACGAACTAATTCCATACAAGTTTGACTACCTATGCACATACAACGATCTTCCATACCATATTCTCTTATTATAGAAACCATTTTTTTATAATATTTAATATTATTGTTCTTTATTCCTTTAACTTCTATAATAGGAACAGCTCCATATTTTTTACATATAGATATATAATCTTCAAATTTAGGAATTTTTAATCCTGGATAATCATCTATGTTTTTACCAGTATCTACAGTGCAAGCTTGTACTTGTTTATAAGTCATATCATTGACAGCACCTGTTCCATCTGTAGTTCTATCTACAGTAGCATCATGGATGCATACTAATTCTCCGTCCAATGTATTATGTATATCTGTTTCTATACCCCAAAATCCAGCAATACAAGCGGCTTCAAATGAAGCTATTGTGTTTTCTGGTCTAGCAGAATACAACCCTCTATGTGCTATAGTTTTACCTATAGATGGCGTTGTAATAGCTGGAGGAAATTTATACATCATATCTTTTAAAGTACCATTAGTTCCATTTCCAAGCTTAACTGATTCTAGATCAGTCACGGCAAAGCTGTTATTTATTATATTAGATTTTAGTTCCACTATTAATCACCACCTTATTGTTTTAAATGATTGTAAACTCTAAATTCACTAAAAGTTATTTTATCAAAATAATAAGCTTTTGAAGGATCATTGTTTCCTAAATAGAATCCTGTATTAGTAACATTCATTGTTGCTGAAATAGTAGTATCATCACCAATTTTAAGATAACATACATTGTTCACGCTATTATATCTTAATACTATTGTTTTTCCAACTATATACTGTGGATCCATCGCGGCGTTAGAATCATTTGTAAGAGCTTTAGTTGCACCTATTTTAGCTCTCCATCCTAAAGACTTACTTAGATACATAGATGGTGTATCTGAATTAGATCTAAATACTCTACCGTATGAAGTATTATTATATACTATTTCTGATACTACTAATTCTACTGTCCAAGAACCTGTACTAGCATCTGCAGTCCATGGAATTTCAATGTAAGCTTGACCGCTTAAAGTTAATCCTTTACTTGTTACTTCTGCAGTTCCTCCAGCTGAAGTATTTATAGTAGCATTATATTTATCTCCACCAGTACCATCATTTGTAATAACGTTATTTGTTGGATTATTAAATAAATCATAATTTATAATATTAGAATTATATCCTTCAGTTGCATACATAAATGTAACATCTTTATAGAAAGTACCGCTTTCTATAGATAATATAAATTGGTCTCCATCGTTATCTGAAGTAATTGTAGGGAAGTCTATAGTTACAGTTTGAGCTATATTATAATTATCAGGAGTGAATGTTAGCATGCTTGGTGATACTGTCATAACGCTATTATTACTTGTTAATGAAACGGTTTGATTTTGTAATGGTTTGTCTTTCAATCTTATTGTTAACGTAGAATCTGTAGACGCTGATGCATACATCAATGAATTACTAACTATTAAATCTCTATAAGGATAAGATGATATTGATGTATATATAGCACCATCAATTGCCTCTTCTGCTGAAACTTTATTTTTATCACTATACTTTTTTAATCCAGTTACAGTATCGGCTAATTGTTTTACTGTAACTTTGCTATTATTACTCAATATAGTCACCTCCAAGTATTGTGTTTATTGTTGTTTTAACTTCTTCATCAGTTGCAACATCAGAACCTCCAGTACCAGCTGAAGCAATAGCATTTTGTACATATTCTTCAGTTGCTAATCCATCTATACTAGGTATAGTTGGTTTATCAGTTAAATCATTATAACTATGTTTAGCTTGGCTATAAGTATAAGCAGCATCATAATTAGCTTTTAATTCATTTGTTAGATCATTATGAGTTAAACTCATACCATCAGCTTTATCGACTTTTTTACCTATCTGAGTAGATACAGTAGTAGCAAAGTTAGCATCGTTTCCTAATGCTGTAGCTAATTCTTATAATGTATCTAAAGTTTCTGGAGCTGAATTAACTATTCCAGCTACTTTATCATTTACATAAGTTTCTGTAGCTAGTCCAGTTAATGATTGATGTTCAGTTAAAAAATTACTATCATTAGTTAGCTCTGAAGTCTTAGTTGGAACAACTATTGAGGCTTTGACATCATCTACATATTTTTTATTAGTTAAATGATTACTTGCTGTAGGAGCAGTATCTACTATAGGTAATCCAGTTGATCTTTCTATACCAAAAATAACTTTTTTATCTGTATCAGAAGTACCATTACATACAGCAAATATCAATGATGCTGGAACTGTACCGTATTTACCAATAGCAAGAGTATATGGTTCAGATATATCTAAATAATCACCTAAAGCATGATTATTATAAGCGGCTGTTAAATTGTTACTTGCTCCAATTATTAACGAATTGTATCCTTTTGATGTATTCTTAAATCCAGACACTAAACTGAATCTACCTATATTATTGTTATTGCCCATGATAAGTACATTATTTCCAGCATCATTTTCTAATCCCATAGAAATAGATTCCATACCTATATTATGAGTATTTTCTGAAAACGAATTATCATATGATAACAATCCACCATATTCATTAGAATACATAGGAAACATTGTATTTATAGTAGGATCTACTTTAAATAATCTAACTGTTATTTTCGTTTGCATATAATTTTCAGTAGTATATCCTTCAATATTAGCAAATCTATCTTTTGCAAATCCATTTCCTATTATTAATTTAAAAGTAGATTTAGATTCACTATTATTAGAAACAAGTTTTCCATCCTTAATAGAATATTCTGTAAAATCTTTTATAGTGTATCCCATTGTTGTATTTATAAAACTATTACCATCTCCAATAATCGAAGTTAATGTTAATTTATTAGTAGTTGAATTTCTACCTATTTTCATTATACGAGAATGACCTACTGAATTATTATATTCTAATGTTTGTACTGCCATATAATAATCATATTGTTTAGTATTATCTGTTTCTATTAATCTATTTAAATTAACATATCCATTAAAAGGAGATTCTTTAGAAAATTCTTTTACAGTTGTGAATTTGCTTAAAGGAACATGGTCTAATATGTCTTCTATATACACACCATGTTTTTCTAAATCTTTTTTGGCTTTATCAACATAATTCTTCATATTAAATACGCTTTTCTTTAGTTGATTAAGATTAACAGCATTATTAGTTGCCACTATAATCACCTCCTAAAATTTCTAAAAGCATATTATTTACTTCTTCATCAGTACACATAGTAATTTTTGAACTTTCTACTGTATCATCTACATATTTTTTAAATGTTTCAATTGAAGGCATGTCAACCCATTTATAATCAAAATCCGTATCACTATTTTTAGCTAATACTTTATTTATTGTTCCGCCCTTTATATTAGAAACAATTGATTTTACATTCATATCAATATATTCAAATGATTCTAATACACCGTTAGAATTTACTTTGGCAGCTTTACCAGTTCTATATTCAGTAATTAATTTGCTTCCATCACCTTGTAAATCTGAATAGCATAAACCATATATTGTTGTGATAGCTCCAGTACTATCTGGTATTTGAGCATCTCCTGCAATAAATACTAAATTATGCTCAGGTAATAATGGAAATAAAGCAGGACCAGTCTTGTTTTCATCATTTATAAGTATAACTGGTAAAGCTTTAGAGTCTACATACTCTGTTTTTGCATAAACATTATCTAAGACATTGGTTTTGTATAAATTCAATGTCTTTTTAATTGTATCTAAAGTTTCTTTCTTTGTAAGCATTGTATCACTCCTTATAAGATAATTTCTTCATTAACTATGAAGTTAAATTCAATACCGTTTAAGCTTAAGTATTCTTTATCGTCGTTCGCAACGTTTTTCTTAACAAGAGGAATCTTAGCATACAATTTATTAGTGTTCTTAGATATTCTATTAATAGAAGCTTCTGATGAAGTATAAACTCTACCAGTTAATGTATTGTTAGAATAATTAGTATAAAGCTCTATGTCGTACATATCACATGTAGTTTTAAACTTACCATTAGCAGTATATAAAACTATATCATTGTAAATATATTCAATAAAATCATCAGCTATTATAGGAACTATTACAAAAGAAGTGTCTGCTAGGAAATCAGCTTCCATGAAATATATATGTTTTAAGCCAAAAGGATACACAGATATGTTATTTACTTCTGTAGAAAAATTGATTTTGAAAGTCATAACGACTTTAGAGAATTTTACTTTTTTGTTAAGTATGATTCTAGTTTTACCAATATTGTCAAATCCTTGAACTGTAGTAATTGGTGTACTAGATAAATTACCTGTAGTGTCAAGTGCATAGCATTCTAAAGAAGTAAGGCTGTATGCTCCTTTTATATATGGGTCTATTTCTATAACATTAAATCTTGAAGTACCAAGGGCTAATGAATTATCGAGCTCATATGATATAGTTATTGTATCTGTATTTAATTCATCAAATACTATTTCCTTATCTATTAAGGAATCAGATTTTAATAAATTGATATATTCCTCATTTTCAATATCATTTACTTTACAAGTCATAGATTGTTTAAACATTATGTTTGATATAGTACCTGATGCTACTTTTAAATTAAATATATCGACAGGGTCATTCTTGAATTTAGGATGAACCATGCAGCCATATTTATTATATATACCAGCTAATTCATTAGATGTGAAATTAACTATATTTTGATTAGATACTACACCAGCATTAATACTATCTAGTTTTTGATCTATAAACTCATCAGCATAATTTTTTATCATAAGCTTTTTATTTATATCATTTTTCATGTTCTGAATAAGTATCAAAGCTTCATCTTGTTTTTTCTTTGCATCTTCAAATATTTGATTCAGTTCTTGAGAACTCATTTTGTTTATCACTATTAATCACCTCTATTAAGGATTAGTGTTTCGTATATCATATCAGATCTTCCACCATCTCCAATTGTTTTATTATATATGTCATTAACTTCATTGTTTAAATCATACAAAGTCTTCCATGTAGCAGTATTATTAATATCATGTATAAAATCATTAACCATATTGCTATATTGAAGAACGTTTAAGACGTATTTATCGTATTCATATGGTCCTCTATATCTAAAATTATAAAATATCATATGCGTCCTCCTTTCTAATCTAATTGTTTAATACATACACTATTAATAAGTTTTGCTACATCCTTTGTTGATTTTATATACATCTTAAAATTATAATTTATTAGATTGCTCTTGACATATTCTCTTATCTCAAAATCTTCTATATCTCTATTACCTGTATAGAGTAAAGTATTAGGCGTATTTGGTATACCATCTTCAGCTACGGCCCAGATTTCTCCTTTGTCATTTGACTTCTTAAAATAACATGCAAAGCCTGCAGGAACATCTAGAAATACCTTTCTTATTTTAACGTCAGAAGATACATAACCATCTACTATAGAGAAGTTACAATGATTAGGCTTTTGATTGAAATTATATTCTAATAAATCTCCATCTACATAATAGAATTGTATATAACAAGCCTTCTCTGCTACGAATTGATTTGTGTCATAAGCAAAGTCTCTTATTATAGTAGTAGAATCATCCTTATAAGTTACTTGCATTTTATCAACACCGCCAAGTATTTTATAATCATTAATAGGATCAGTAGCTAAATTGACGCTTATATTACCATTAACTATTGTTCCAGCAGCTAATACCATTTTGTATTTATTGCATCCCATTTCTCCTGGAACTGTATAAGTATTGTCATTATAGTTATAAGGTAAAGCATCGAAAGAATATTTATTTTGTTCATCATTAGTAGCTGTTAATTTAAAAGATACTTTATTCGCTTCTATGTTTTCTACATCTGCAAATAATGCTATTTCAGAACCTTGGATTAAATTCAATTCTCCAAAGTCTACTATTGTATATTCATCGTTGGTAGATATATTCCAATTACCTGCTCTGAAAAATATAGTATTACCAAATACTGTACGGGCCATCTCTTCATTACAGCGTGCTTCGAGCTCTTTAGCTGTACTTTCCAAGTCAGCAATATGCGTTTCTATATATAATCTAAGATCATTATAATCTTTAATAAGTATATCTTGTAAAACACTGTATAATATTTCTAAATCCTTATAGATGCATTCAAACATATAATTAATCTCTTTAGTATTAAATAGAGAGCCTTCTTTAGACATATATGTTTCAAATAATGCACTACGATAATCTATATCTTCTAGTGCAGCTACTATTTCATCATTAGAAGGATAATATCCTTGTCGTATAAATGATTTAATTACTTCTTCTTTATAATACTGAAGTTTCAACATCATATCTTTATATAGGTCAGCATCTTTTACTTCTATTGCCATTATACTTCACCCCCTAATAATACTTTTACGTTATTGATATATGGAGTCAGATTCTTAGCAGATTTTATTTTAACAGTTAATATTACTGAATTAATAACTTCATCAGTAAGCTCAGTGTATTCTGTTTTTGATTTGCCTTTAGAATAACGTATAACCTTTACGCCATCTAACTCACTATTAATTGGTTGTATTTCATAATCTATACCATTTACAGTTAGCGTAAACTCTACGCTATCGTCTGATAATTGCGAAGGTATATATACATTAGCAAATACACTAACAGCATATACATTATCTGTACCATCTACTAAATTATCTGTTTTAAAATAAGAAGTGTTAATATATTGATTAGAATAAGAATATAAATCATTTATTTTAATTACATGACGTTTAGCGCTTTGAATGAAAGTAGTTTCAGTTTTAGTATCATTTACTTCGTCTTCATTAAATGTTTCGTCTTTGAACATAGTACGCTCATATGCAATAGTATCGTTATTAGAACTATTAGATTGTAATGTTAATTTTACAAAATAACAGTTAGGTACAGATATTAAACTAGAACCATATATGTATCCTGTATTTTCATAGCTATCCAATTTATCAAATGTTATATCTGGTATAGTCGCTGCTGTATAGTTTACTCCATCATTAGAATATTGAAGCCCTATTACCTTTGTACTATCTATCGGAGTCATTATTTGTAGTTCATTCATTTTAGTTGATGAGCTCATAGTTATAGTACATTTAGCTTCTTCACTATCTGTATAAAAATCATGTATTAAATACTGTTCAGTAGTGGAAGCTGTTATTCTCTGATACTCCCAGTAAGAATTAATAGAATTATCAGATAAAGATTTTCTATCAGCAGTATTTATAGAATACTGTACATATGTACCATTAAGGTATACATATGGGTTCCCTTCATTTCCATTGCCCACAACATCATTAATATATAATGTATTTTTTTTATAGCTCTTAATATAAGACAAAAATGAATTATCGGTATAACTGTACTGTCCAGTTGAATTCTTATCATTTATAATAATAACTTTATCAAAGTCTGTGTATTTATTGCATAACATTTTAATATCTTGTATGCGTTCTTTTTCAGCCAATATTTTATCCTTAACTAAGTCTAGTCTAGTAATAGTGTCTGATAATAGAGTAGAAACTGCATTACCTTTATCTATTAATAGATTATTTATTTTATCTATATCGCTTTTAATATCTTGTAAAGCAGTATTAATTCTAAAATCTTCTCCTTCTTCGGGATGAATATATAATTGTTCATATTTAGGAGTGTAGTCTGATAAAAGAAGCGATCTTTTTTCGTCTAATATAGATTTGTCCATAACGTATTCCCTCCATATTTATTAACTGATATTGATTTAATATAAGGGATAGCATCTATTTGATCTCCATAAGTTCTTATAATTGCTTTAACCCTTATAGTATTGTTTAGAGGAGTATAATTATAATACTCACTTAAAGGTTGATAGTCTGCAGAATATCTGCCATCATATGAAGTCTTAGCATCTTCTAATGATATATTTACATTTAATCCATCTTTCTTGATTTGTCGTAAACCATCACTATGTAAATCGTCATCTACTGTAAAACGCAAATCTGTATCAGGAAATATCATTTCATCTGTAATTATCTTAGTACCTACAGGTACAATACTTTTATCTACATCTCCATCTACAATATAATATTCTACTCCGCATCCTGATACTATGCTATCATTAACAGCTAGTTGTACATATTCATTAGATGAAAAGTCACCTATGCTTATAGGATCTGATAAGAAATAACCATCTTCATATAATTCTACTCTATTAACTTTTAATGAATCTAGTCCAAAATTATATACGTACATATCTACCTTCTCTACTTGTTTAGCTGTCTTATAAGACTTAGTAACTGTGTTACCACTAGAATTAGTTTCTGTACGAGACAATATTATATCAGTATCTAATTTAGTATTTGCAACAACAGTAGGATATTCCGCGCTTCTAACAAAGTCCCAAGCATTCATAGACAAAGCTTCTTTATCTAATTCATATGTAATTGTATTATATTTATTACATCTCATATCAAATTTAACATGTGTAACTATACGAGACTCTGGTTCTATTCCTGTTATTAAATCTCCTGCATATTCTTCTATACCATTTACGTAAACATATCTTATATTTTCTATATAACAATTTACAGGAATTATTTCAAGTTCATTAATCTCGCTTGGTTCAGCAAGTGCTACTGTCATTGTTTGTACTAAATCACCTTCAACAGGTTTTTGTTCCAGATACAATGTAGTATATTTATTGCTACCATCAAAATCAGCCAAGTTGCTATCAAATGGAACTTGATCACATTTCGAAGTTACAGAATTTATTTTATATGTTTGGTTAACGTAATTATTAAGAGTTATAATATCGCATTTCTTATTATCAGAAGTTGTGCTTTCACGTACTTTACAAGGCTTGATTTTATAATTCTTGTTTCTATCAGGAATATCTATTACACCTTCTACGAATGGAACTTCGTATTGTACATATCCTAGATTACGACTTATATTGCTTATATCTTCAATAGACTTTATCATACTATTTATATTTGTAGTATATTCATTTATCTTAAGTTCTGCAAAAGTTCTAGCATATTCTATGGCATCTTCTAAATAACGTGTTTTCTCGTATAGCGAATTAAGATTAGATTCTATAGTAGAAAATGTGTTATTCATTTTTTCACTGTCCATGATTTCATCTTGTAGCTGAATCTCAGAATCGATTTCTTGATTTATTTGTTCTAAATTATAATCAAAATCAATAGAATCTTTTAACATATGCATACCTCCTTATCTATTTTCTTATTACCAAAAAGACGAGGATAAATCCTCGTCTTATAATTCTGTATCTATATTAACAAGGTCGAACTAGACATAATACTTTATGAACTCCACGTTGTTTTGAAGTTTCTAATGCTCTACCTATAACGATTCCGTTTTCATATAAAGTACCTGCTCCTGGTACATCTGATACACTAATTGCAGAACCTATATAAGCAGGACCATCTACTTTAACATGTACTTTACCGACTAAAGCTACGGCAACTTTTTTACCATTTAATATTTCAGCTTCTGTTGCTCCATAACATGCTGCATATTCATCAGTTATCACTCCAACAGTTGCTGCTGCAAATCCATTATGTAAACCAGCTTTGTAAACTTTACCGTTTTCTCTTAGCTCTACTATATCACCTGGTTCTAATTCTTCACCTGGTATATAGCCTTCAGCTATATCTGCATATGCCATGTTATAAACTCTAGCGCCTTCTATATTACCAGCTGCATATATATGTCCAGATACATATAAATCCGTATCTTGTTTTTCACCATCTACAGTTCTTTTAATTTGTACCATGTGATTATGAGCTGTACCATAATTTATTTTATAATCAGGATTACTATTTTCATATATAACTGCATCATTAACTTTACTAAATACATCTGGTGCAAGTTTTTCTAAAGTAACGCATTCGTTATGAAGATCTTCTGTAATTATAGTTTCATTTTCTATACATTCACTATTGATTGCACCTTGTTTTATATTGTTTGCTGTAATAGTATTGTCTGCTATCTTTTCTGAAGTGACTGCTCCATCTGCAAGTTTAGGAGTTGTAACTGAACCATCTTGTAATTTGGCTGTGCTAACAGATAGGTCTTTAAGATTTATATTTTCTATTGCTCCGTCGGCTATATTAGAACTAAGTATAGTCTTATCAGCAATATTGGTATTAGTTATTGTTTTATCGGCTATCTTCTCAGTAGTAACAGCATGAGTTCCAAGTTTCTCATTGATAACAGCACCATCTGCAATCTTTCTACTAGTTACTGAGTAATCAACTAATAATTCTGTAGTAACAGTACTAGGAACTATTTTTTCATATGCTACTATAGTCTTATCAGCTATCTTGCTATTAACTACTGCACCTTCAGCTAACTTAGGAGTAGTTACTGCTAAATCTTTTATTTTTTCAGTAGTAACATTAGCATCTTTTATTTTAGATGTTGTTACGGCTTGTTCGGCAAGCTTATCAGTTATAACGCATCCTGTATTTAAACAACGTGCATATATAGAATGAGTTTCTAACATTACTTCAGCATCAATACTTAATGGTTCTAGTATACCTTTAGCATCAAATGATACGTATTTATTAGTATCAGCTTTATATTTTAATCCGCTAGTATAACTTACAGTTACATCTTTATATGAATTATTTTCTTCTACTGGTATATTGACTGTATAAGTAGAACCTGTAGTTTGAGTCTTTAATGCACCTTTTTGTATATTAGTATTATCTCTGACTTGATCATTAATAAGTGTAAGTGATCTTCCTAAAGCTACAACGTTTTCGCTTATCTTTTTCATTCCCATACATATCACCTCCTATTAATGAGCGTAACTTTTATCAGTTGATATTGTTAAATCTAATATCTTACCACAAGTGTTATCTGATATATTGTTTGCACCTAGATTACTGTTCCAATAAATTTGAACTTCAAAGCAGTTGAATGCTTCAAGATCTCCTAATTGATCTCTTAAATCAGCTTCAAATATTAATCTATCACTTGAGAAATCTTCTTTATCTGGTTCTTTACCAGGTATGATAGCTTTTAATGGAACTTCAACTATCTTAGGTTCACTATATGTAATAGGATTAGTCACATTATTTAAATCTATAGTTTTACGTCTAGCTTTTACTACAACTTTATAACCCATTCTATAAACATCAGCACCATGAGGAGTATAAGCATTTTCTGTTAATGTTATGCTAGTATCTCCAGCGTTCTTAGTATTTATAGTATAAATATTTTGTCCTATAACGATTTTATCATCTTTAGCAAATACGCCGTTATCTTCACCTTCTAATAGTAAAGCACTATTAGCTGCAGTAACGACACTATTACTTGCTACAGTGTATATGCCTTCACGGTTTACTTTCATTTGAACACGTAATCTAGTAAAATCATCATACATCATTTCTTTATAGCAAGAATATAAACCATTCTTATTATAAGTTATTGCGCTTGTCTTTATTTCTTTTAAGTATAAGCATAGGAACATATCTGCCTTTATGTTATAATTAGGAGCAAGAGTTCCATCATTAGATTGAATATACACATCATCTGTATAGAATATACTGTTAGCATCTGGTTCAGTATATCCACCTATGATATAGGTATTATTAGCACTTATTCCTTGTGCTTCTAATAATATTAAATGATCAAACCCAGGTTCTATAATAACTCTATCTTTAAATAAAAATTCTACATTATTTAATGATGCAGACATTGTACTACTGCTTAAATAGTCACTTTCGCCTAATAGATATAATCCATTTACTAAATCATCTTCATTGTCTATTCTGTATATTTTCATTTGTATACTACCTGGTCTACCAAGACATCCAAGGCTTACTTGTATTTTATCTAATGAACCTTGTACAGATACCCATTCACGTAATACTGTACCAAATCCAGTTACAGATTCAGATAAAGTATAAACAACTCTACGATTGCTACCATCTTTAACTACAGCTTTTGTAGTTTCTCCTTGAGAGTTATTTTTATCTTCTGTACCGAATACAAATTCACCTTGATGATAAATACCAGCTGTTTTATATATATCTCCAGCAGTACCTATGGCATTATTAAGTACAACATTTTGTCCAGTTATACTATCTATTTTAGCTACATTATTGTCTACTGCTATATACTCATTAGGAGATAGCTCTTGTGAATCTGCAACAGCTATTGTATTACCAGAACCACTATTTATAGAAGTTATTATTTCATTTATATATTTTTCATTTCCTGATTTAAATGCGTCGTAAAAGCCATTATAAGGTTCTGTATCTTTTACAAATCCCGCTTTTACAAGTTGAGCTTGCATCTGATACATTTCATCACGATTAGATTTTAATTCGTCACTTACTATGTCAGATACAGCGTAAGTATCTTTCATTACTGTTTGAGAATTGCCTTTAGTTATGTATTCGTTAGCATCTATTCCGCCAAGTTTTAAAGCGTTTTGAACTGTATTTCTATCTTCAATAAGATTGCCTTCATCATCTTGAGCTGCTAATGCTATCTTTTCAGCATCTATGCCACCTACTTGTTCTGTATCAGTAGCTTTTTCAGATTTTCTGGTATAACCACAAACTATACTTAAGTAAGCATCTATTTGATCCATTGGCAATTGTCCTAAACTAATTTTTCCTTTTGCCATATTCTTACCTCCATTCAAAAGTTACTCTATCTTTAGGAGCGATATATTCTCCATTTTTGTTTTTCCAAATCTTATATTCGTAAGGATGACTGTTGAAATATAATTCAATAGGATCCATATTTAATACAGGAGTGTCTAATGATAATACACCGTCTTTAAAAACATAGGTACCGTCATATAATATACCGTTTATATATATTTTTATAAGGTCCTTAGAGTTCTTAAGAGAACTTGGGAATTCATAATCTTCTGTATCAAAGCTTTGTGTATCATATGATATTTGTTTTACATCATATGTGACTTTCTTAACTGAATTATCAGGTCTAAACTCAAGAGTTACGTAGTCACATTCACCACATTCTATCCATTTAACTGTACCATCAGATTCATCGTAGTATTTCATATCTGTATAATGATCTCCATCTTTAGTCCATTGATCAGAACCGCCTACAGTATCGATATTATTTATCATGATTTTATTTCCATCAAATATTGAATAACATGATTTTTCTAAGAATACTCCATTAAGATATACATTTATAGTACCTGCACCTATAGAATAGTTTTCAAATATATATGTGTTAGGGAATATATCATATCTCATTGATGCATCTGCAGTTAATCTATTAGCAGAATAACTTTCTTCAGCTTCTATTTCTTCAAATATATAACATAATGAATTTTCAGATTCATATTCTGTTATTGCATCATGCAATACTTTTATTTTATTATAAACGTCTTCTGAAGCTGCCAGAGATGTAACGCCGTTATCGACCATGAATTGCTTAAGATTACCAAGAGTTACTGTATCATCAAATGCTTTGAGCATAGCATACAACTCTTCTTGTTTGCCCCATTTTTGTTTGTATGGATCAGCTACAGTTGTAGGTATGATAAATTCACATGTAGCCATAGTAGTTGTGTCACTAACTTCTTGCATAATGCCATTAACATATGCTGCTATACAACCTTTACCATGTAAAAATACTTCATTCTTATTTGTATAAAAAGTTTGAGTATCGCCAACAACAGGAGTTTCTGATGAATTGATTTTACATGTTCTATTACCCATTCTAATAGGTTCGTCTATTGTATCTGCATAAGTATATGCATAGTAGTATAAATTAGAACCTACAAGTCCTTTGTTACTCATTATAGATAATGAACCTTCAGTAGCATATTGAGTAACCATATCGTCTACTTCTAAGTAACTATTTTCTCCATATACATCATCATATTTTTTCCATGTATATGTACCATCGCTATTATAAATATAATAAGCATATTGAATATCGCCTAATTCATCTTCATAACCCATGTTTAATACTTGACCTGTTACATATTTAGTAAGGCCATCAGGAGTATCTGTAATAAACCTATCATCTATTAATACGCCATAAGTTTTAGAGTTTTGTTTCTTAGAATAAGCAACAACCATATCTGCATTATTATATATAGTGTTATTATTATGGTCAGTTATCATTGTAGTGTAATATGATACGTCTTCATCAAACATTAAATAAATACCTGTATCAGTATTTGATATTCTTATTAAGAACCATTCAACATCATTAGATAAATCACCAGAAATAGTTATTTGACCATTGCTTACAACAAGATCTTTAGGAGACATACAAACACCATCTATAAATAATAGATATTTCACACTTGTATCTGAAACTATAATATCACTTGTAATAACATTCTTAGTCGCTGTACCATGATCATAAGTCTCAGAACCTATGTCTACTAACATTATGCTGTAGCTTTCATTTTCTAGAACTGGTCCGAAATCCTTAACAGTAATACTGTTAGTCGTTTTATCTATTGTAACTTGGTCGCTTATTTGTTCAAAACCTGCAACCCCAGATACGAATGCTATTGGAGTAGTCCAGCTATCTATGTTTGCTAATGCACTAGAATTATGAATAACTATATCATTATCTACTATTTCAGTATTACTAAATATAATATCGTTATCACCTATAGATTCACATAGAGTGTGAGTAAATGATACTGCTACCATAGACATTCTATTAGTAATTCCATCACCATTGAATTTCATCATACCAGTTGTTTTATCGTATGAATATTCTTTTTGTTCAAGATATATACCATCTAAGAATAATGTAGGGTTATTATCATTTATATCACCAATTTCTATTTCATTTATCTCACCAATTGTTGTACCATTTGATAAGACAACTCCGTCATTTTTTTCAGCCGAATCTGCAAAATGATAAGTGATAGCATATATATATTTGTAATCCCTACCTTTATTGATTAATTTAATCCCACCTGTGACTCTTACATAATCACTGATAGTATCTGAAGCTATTATACTAGCCATCTTTTCGCTACTTATATCTTCAGAGCCATAAACTAATTCTCTACTTCTTAAGAATGTACCAGCAATGTCTCCTTCTTTAAAACCATAAAACTCAGTATTAGTTGTAGTAGTTTCTACAAAATACTGATCATCTCCAGGTTCGGTATTTATTACTTTTATAAGTCTCTTAGTACATCCACTAAGTCTTACTGGGTTAACATTACACCAAGCTAAATCATATTTAGCACTATTAGGATAGTATACTGCTACAGTATTTATATCTTCATATTGGCTACCGTCTACATAAGATCCTCGACCAGATTCTGGAGAATCATATCTAAATAATTTACCTATACTAACATTTGAAACTGGATAAGTATCTGTAAATGATGATTTTAATTCTGGAGTTATATAAAAATTAGGTATGCCAGCTGTAGATATATTTGCATTAGCCGCTGATTTAGCTGCTGCTACATTCCATTTAGCGGTTTGTTTATCATAATATCTGATTACTCCAGAAGGGTCTATCCAGATTTGTCCGTCGCTAGGATTAACAGGATTTTCTGTTATAGGCAAAGGTTGAAAGTATCCTTCGAACATAGGTATCCAATCATGTGATGCTGCTATATATCTTTTTAAAATGTTAGTTCCTTGACTAGTATCTACCCATAAAGCACCATCTGGTATTTCAGCTTGCTTATCTTGAGTAGGTGTGACGTTTTTATAATTGATATATTTAAGAGCATTATATACATCAAACAATTGAGAATTCATTAGATACTCGCCTTGTCTACCTGCATTAAATTTTCTAGCCATTCTTTTCACCTGCCTCATTTTTTTATCATATAAATATTACTATAAAAAGCCAGGGAAATATCCCCTGGCTCAATTTATTACATGTTTTGAAGAATATATAATAAGATTTTCCAATCTATAAAATCAGATGTCATGTAGTAATCTTGGCTATTGATTATCTTAAGCAATTTATTGATATGGTAATCTACATCCATTATTACATTGTCTGAAACTGTGAACTCAGTATTATCTCCTTCGAAATAAGGACCGATTACTTCATAATCTTGTGCCATATCTACGAATTGTTCGCCGTCGTTTCCAACATCATCAGTTATATCTTGCATATCATTATCGCATTTATCACATGTGTTTAAAAAGTTATTTAGATTCATTAATGGTTTAGCTATTTCATTATAGTCTTCATTATCTACTATTTGTTTAATAACTACTGCTCTGTCTTTTAATTGATATTCGCCAGGATCCTCATAACTCTTACCATAAGCATCTATAACACGTTGAGCAGCTTTTCTGAATTCATTAACATGAACAGCTTTAATAGGAATGAATGTATCTTCAGTTAAATTATAACCAAATTTATAATACATGTATGAGAAGTAACGAGACTCAGAAGTTGTGCAAGTATTATTAACTTTAATACTATACTGAACTTTGCTACCACTTATTTCTGTATAAGCTACAGGTGGTCTGAATATAACATAGCAATCATTTTCGCCTGTTGTATTTAAACCTGGATCTCCTTTTGTTACTTTAGGAATACTAGAGAAGAATTGACGTTGATTATAATCCTTATTAGAATATTCAACATTCTTCCAAGTAACAATTACTTCTTGTCTTAAATCATCTTCTGCTAATTCTATTAGAATTCTAGGACGTTTACAATATACTACGTTGTTAACATTATTAGGATATGCTGTTTGTATAGGTTTAGCTTTATGACCTCTCTTTAATGTTAATGAATAACCACTTCTGTAATAGCTGTTTTCGTATCTATCTCTTGTTTCTATCCATATAGTAACATTTCCATCTTCTTGATATAATGATAAGTCGAAAGTATAATAAAACCAAGTCTTACCGTTCTTATCTGATACTGTTTGACCTATTATTTTTTCATGAGGAACAGTTACTAAATAGTTATATTCAACTACGCCTTTTACATATTCTGGTTCTTGTCCATTATCACTAAATTCATCTAAGTCACCTGCATCCCCATTATCAGGTTGTATAACATCATTGCCACCATATGAATCTGATTCAGTATAATTACCGTAAAATACATGATCAGGTTTTTCTTCATCTTTATTTTTAGTTTCTAGAGTTGTAGAAGGACAATACATGTAGAAGTAGTAATCTATAATATCTCCGTCTATATCTTTATTATCTGTAGCTGTTGCTGGCATTTCCCATAATAAAGTCATAGTATCAAATGGAGTTTCTTCTACTACTAGACTATCTAGTACGCCTTTTTCAAACACAGAATCACCTTCATCTGCTGCTGTCTTTTCTGTAAATAAGTAATATGGACTAGATATTTCAGGTTCTTCATTGAAGTAATGTCCATCACGTCTATCAGCTTCTGCTATACTATCTGGATTAAAATCATCAATTGAAGCACTAGTATCTTCTAACTCAGATATGTATCCTACTATCTTATCTGCAGCCACTGCATAATAACTTATGGCAGTAGAACGTTCAAAGAACTTAGTATGATCATGTACCTCTTTAGTAAATTCTACAGTATATTCAACTTCTTTTACTATAGGAACTCTATTAAGATAATAATCATTCTTTTCTTCATCTGTATAGCTCACATCTATAACATCTACTAAACCAGAATGTTTAACGCCTTTACTATCTGTAAAGTAAGCGTATAGATAGATTAATGAATCTAATTGTTCTGGATGTTTATATTTAATACTTATATCTCCTCGTTCTCCATGTGCTGGTGTAACTATAAGCTCAGGTTTATTAGGTTTCTTATGTTGTATTCTATCTATAATCATAGAATCAGATGATCTGTAATAACTATTTTCATAATCATCTCTAGATTCTACCCAGTAAGTAAATAATCCAGCTCCGTCACTTTGACTTAAACCGTTAGCCCCATCTATCCATTTAGATAAAGGATAATTATCAGCTATATAATCTATTTTTAATGAAGGCGTATCAGATTTACTTATATATGTCCAAGAACTACTATCATCAAAATTATCTCCAGTAAGTTTATAGATATTATAATATAATATGCTATTTATATTAATTGTGTCGCCAGTCTTTTCATAGATAGGATCTATTCTGTAGCATCTATTATAAATACGATCTGTAACTTCTATAACCACATCTTTTGTATTAACATTAGCTACTTCTTTGTATATTTTAGTTGTATGCTCTGCATCGCCCATACTATTAGGAGTATCTATATAGATATAGTAATGCATAGGGTCTCTATCGGGATCACTGATAGATTCTATTTGTATTACAGTATAGTTAAATCCAAATACTGCTCTGTCTGCTTCAGTCAATGGAGAACCAGTATAAGGTACAGGTTGTGGAGGTTCTTCATTGAAATAATGAGTGTAGAAATATTGAACACCATTTATTGTTTGAGATAGATATTCTTCACGTTCATAAGAACCTATGTCATCAGGAGCTGTATCTATAGAATAAATACCAGGATTAACATCTTTAGCTATTGCATAGTATGTTATATAATTACTTCTGTATTGTGATATAGCTATGTTTTGTTCTTTGCCAAGTCTTACTATTTCACGGAAATCTATTGTCTTATCTATAGTTTGATCTGGAGTCATGATTATGTAATCAACATCGTCGTCTTTATCTTCCTTAGTTATGACATCTCCAAATAAACTAGATATATTAATTGGTCTAGATTCGTAACCATCAATGTAAGCATATACCCAAACCTTACCATCACATGAGCCTCTGTCAGTTGCATCTTCACCAGTTAACTTAGAATCTGGATGAGTATAAATAAGTTGAGCTTTACCAAATTCACCGTGAGCATTTTCTATATTTATCTTAGTTTTAGGTCTGCTGTATTCTTTCTTAGTAAATACAAGTTTATTACTGTCATAGTAATAACTGTTGTGCCATCCATCGACAGCTCTTATGAAAGCTGTATATGTTTCACCTTCAACTTCATATCCTGTCATATCAAAATCTAAGAAAGTATTATTAGTTATTCCGATTAGATCACAACGTATAGCTTCATCAGCATCTGGATCGGGATTGTTAAAGTATCTTATTTCATCGCTTACTGTATATATTTTATGTTCTGGTTTAAGGTAAACTTCATATCTTACTATATCTCCTGCAGCATCTGTAGCAGTTGACCATTTCAAACGTACCTTAGTGAATATATCAGAATTAGCATCATCTAATCCTAATGTTAATTTAGCTGGTGAGCCACTTGACATATCAGAAGGTTCATCATTGTAGTAATGAGCTCCGTCCCAACTATTAAATTTAGCGGAACTATTTGCAACTGTTGGTACCCAATCTATATCACCCTCAGAAGAAGCTGCGTCTACTAAATCTCTATTAGCAGTACGTGCTGTTGCATAATAATGAACTTCACAATCTCTATTAGTCCATTCATTACCAAATACCTTTCTAAAATCAACTACGAAATCGTATGGTGATCCATCTTGTATAAGAACTTCTTCTTTGCCAAGTTGTTTTTCAAATACATTAGCAACTCTGAAAGAACCGTCTTTATATTTGCCCATAGCATATAATTTAACATATCCGCTCCAACCTTGGTCATGACTGTAATAAATATACACTTCACCTTGTTCAGAACATTTTAATCCATCGAGTTCGTCGTACATATTGTAGCAAACTATATATGGTTTATTAGGTGCTGTAGCTGTATTTTGGAATTGTTTAGGAGTACCATAATGATAATAGTCATTCCATTTTTGGTCATGAGATTCTATCCATACAGATAAATTTTCTGCTGAAGATGTAAAGTCTGTTATGTCAATATAGTATTCAGTAGCAGTTGTATAGTAAACTTTATAATATGACATTTTAGTCTTTTGCTTACCAAACTCTTTTGAATTAGTATCTTTGCTAGAATCTCCTGTAGCAAGATATATAGCATACCATAATTTAGAATCATAATCAGGGTCAATAGGTAGATCCCAAATTAAATGAGCAAAGTCTTTTCTAGATTCTGAATGGTCTATATCTAAAGCTGGATATACAGGAGCTGGTTCGTCATTATAATAATGACCACGTACTGTATTTTCCCATTTATCATCACCAGTTAACCATGACTTAGTTCCGTTTGCGTCAGTAGCTTTTACGAAGTAATTAATATCTTTACTTCTATCTAAAGCAGAATATTGTTTAAAGTCAACTATATATTCTTTTGTTTCTCCATTAAGTCCATTGCTACCAGTAAATGATGCTACGTTTTTTATTACAGCTTTTTTGTATCCATTAGTACCTTCATAATCTGTTGGTTGATATATTTCTAAATCTACAGTACCGCCAACACATTTTTCATGGTAATATGTTAATTTGACTTTACCTCTAGTACCATCTATCATATCATCGTGATTAGTAGGGTTTATTTCTCCTGAACGAATTTCTTCGCATTCTATTTTAACATATGGTGATTGAACCTTTTTAAATTCAATAGGTCTAGAAGCATAGTAGTAACTATTGATATAATCATCATAAGAAACTAACCAAACTTTTAAGTCTTCTAAATAAGGGAAAGATGTAGTATCTAAATCATAAGTTGTAGTAGTTATATTATCTATTCTATAGCTGTATAATACATCTCCATTTACTCCGCCGTAATTTCCTCCGTAGAATGTATCAAGTGAATCATTTTCCCATTCAGAACCAGGTCTAGCTATACATAAACTATAATGAACTTTATCTCCATCAGGATCTATAGGTCTATCCCAATATAAAGTAGCTTTCTTAGTATAATCTAAACTTTCTTTCAAATGTATTTCTTCTACTACAGGTTCTTCATTAAAATAATGACCTTTAGCATATACATTCCACTTAGTTAATCTTTGCGTATAACTATCATTATTATCCATTAACGAATGTGTAGCTTTTTGTCTTACAACATTATAATAATTATCATGTATTCTAGCTACTGCCATATAACGTATTTCTTTACTTCTAGTAAAGCCTAAATCTTTAAAATTGACAGTATATTGATATGTTTCATTAGCGTCTATTTCAATATAGCCACCGCCTACTCTTTTTTGTACAAATTCACCAGTTTTATCATTGAACTGAAAAGCATATAAAAGTATTTCTCCGTCATGATTAGAAGGATGAGTATACTTAACTTTAACTGTACCTTCTTCACCTCTTAAATCCGTACTGCAGTGATTAGGCACTACAGTTATTTCAGGTTTATTAGGTGCTTCAACAGGGTCTGGAGCTTCTTTTATATCGCTACTAGTGACAGTATAAGTAAATGTTCTACGATAAGTCCAGTAAGCAGACTTTCTAGCATATTGATAATCGTTACCTGCTTCAGATTTCCATCCTAAACCATGTAATTGAGGATAATGAGTTTGATATTCGTAAGTATAAGTTGGACTGTATGCAGTCTTATCTGCACCATCACCTAACTCATTGTATATACGAGTTTTGGCTTTACCATTTTTATAACTCCATCCAGCTAAAGTTTTGTCAGTAGATTTGACTGAGGGATCACGAGGATCTCCCCAATCAAGTCTTACTTTTTCCCATGCTGTATTCGAAACTTTAGAATATGAACGTCCAGGGTCACTATTAGGTTTAGTATATTTAATTGATTTACCATTACCTCCTACGTAATATGTACTACCTTTAGCACAGAACCAGAAGAATGGGAAATTCCTGTGAGGGAATCCCATTGTACATAGTTCGTAAGTAACTTGTATTTCAAATTTATCTCCATTTGTAGCAGTTGATACTGAAACTGTTGCATCGCTTTCATTTGAAATTTCACTGTAGCCTTTAGTTTTCCAAGTACCACCATTTTTTCTCCATCTTATTTGATGTATTCTTATTCCTTCGAATATACCTCTACGAGTATATCTAGTAAGATTGCTTCCTCTTAATATACCGCCAGGTTTAGAACTAGTTCCGCCTGTGTAATATCCAGAGTAACTTTTACCATAATAAGTATAACTATAAGGAACTTCTTGAGGCCAACATTTCCATGTAAAAGTCTCTTTTGATTTATCACTATTATATGATTTGCTAAACACATGACTCTTACCTAAGTAAGGATTATCAGAAGTTTCTGTCATTGTTATAGCTGCCATGATATCACTCCTTTCTATTCACTTAATAGTGAATTCATTTGATTAATAAGCATGTTTAATTCGTTTTGCTTTTCTAATATTTCTTCTTGTAATGCAACTACTTCATTAGTATTTTGAGGAACAACTGCACGAGCCTTTCTTAATCCATAAGTTGTCATACCTATTCCTTTCCATCTATCAGGTATAGCAGGATAATTGTCTAATGCTTTACAGTTATAGAAACAATATGAATAAGATGGAATAGAACTATTCCAGTATGATCCACTTAGTGGCTCACCTGTCATGCTAATACAATTAAAGAATGTATAACTTGCATTAGATACAGAAGTTGTAGTTAATACTGGTAAGTATAATAGATTTTGACAATCATAAAATGCGTATTGTATATTTATTACTTTACTAGAATTGTATGTTGTAGTTTCCATACCATCTATTTTCGTCATCTTCTTGCATCCATTACACATTCCTGTCATATCAGTAGCTGAGCTTAAATCAAGAGCTGGTACAACTAGAAGTTCTAAGCATCCAGAAAATGCTGAGTTAAAGTTTTTAACTTTAGACGTATTCCAATTAGCTCCAACTGTTATTGTTTTAAGTGCTTGACAGTTATTAAATGTATATGCTAAGTTTTCGCAATTTGTTATATTCCAATTAGTAAGATCTAAATCTACTAATGCAATACATCCATTGAAGCAATAATATAAAGTGTAAACACTAGAATCTATGCTACTATTATTTAAAGTAGTCAATTTAGCACAATCATTAAAAACATTCTGCATATTTGTATTACCTGCAGTATTAGTTACAGTGAACGTATTGATGGTAGTTAAAGATAAACATCCCATAAATAAATTAGATATATTATTACAATTAGTAAATACTATTTTATCAACTGTATCTAATGCAGAGCATCCTCTGAATAATTGATATGATGATGTTGAATTTAATACATATACATTTTTTATATGTGTTAAAGCAGAACATAAAGCAAATACGTAATTAGCAGCTCCTTTTATATAAAAGTCTGTTGGTATATTATTTAAACTAGTACATTGATACAACATATATGACATAGAACTTATTACATTATCTTTTATATAAGTAGTATTTATGTTAAAATCAGTCATAGATTCACAAGCATAACACATTCTTTCCAGATTAGTTATAGATGTTAACTCCCAACTACTTATATCTAATTGTTTTAAAGCTGTACAATCAGATAAAAAAGAATATAAGCTTTGTATATTAGAAGCATTCCAATCTCCTATTTCAAGTGTTTCAAGAGATGAACAACTTTCAAATGCATTTGAAGCATCTTCTAATAATACTGTATTCCAAGTGTTAAGATTTAGAGAAGTTATACTACTACATCCTCTAAACATACAAGTTATAGATGTTACAGCATTCATCACAAATGAATCTATTCCGATTATAGTTTGAAGATTCTTACAGTCTTCGAACATATAATCCATTTTAGTAGCTGCACTAGTAGTCCAATTACTAAGATCTAAGTTAACACAATCCCAACCTTTAAATGTACTATTAAATGATACTATCTTACTTACGTCCCAAGATAGCAATGCATTTAAATCAGTTGGGTCTGCTCCTTCAATTTCTTTTTGTTTAGATAGTGCTTTACAGTTAGTGAATGAATGATTTAAGCTTGTTATCTTAGAAATATTCCAAGAAACTAAACCTATTGTATTTAATACTAAGCAGTTATTAAATATATATGTTATATCTTCACAAACTGATGTATCTAATGAACTTATGCTTTCAAGTGATTGACAACCATCAAAAGCATGAAGTAATGTTGTGCATGCTGTAGTAGTAGAATTATCAGTAAATAATACAGATTTTAACTTAGTACATCCATAGAATGTATAAGCCATAGAAGTTACAGATTTTACGTTTAATTCCATTCTTGCTAAAGATGCACAGTCATAAAATGCATAAGACATATCTGTTACATTTGTTGTATCTAAACCATCTATAGAAATTAATGCTAAACAATTATAGAACATATTAGGTATAGATGTTAAGTTATTAGTATTAGCCATTGTTATTGAAGTTAATGATTGACAATTTTCAAATGTATTTTGTACTGTTACCAATCCAATATAATCAAATATAGGTATTTCTATCAATGAAGTACATTTAGCAAATGTATAGTTCATTGATAAAACATTAGATGTACTAAATGCTGGTATTGAAGCTATAGTTTCACAACCGTAGAAGCTATAATCCATATTCGTTACTTTAGAAGTATCAAATGTAGGAATATTTTGTAAAGAATTACAGTTATAAAAGGCATAACTCATATATTTTAACGTATCAGTATTTATACTTGCTATTCTTGTAAGGTTCTTACAATTATAGAATGTATATTCTAATGAATCACAATTAGATATATTTAATTGTGGTATGCTTGTTAAAGCTGTACATCCATAGAATGTTTTATAAAGACTAAGAACATTAACTAGATTTTTAATATTTATTTCAGCCAAAGAAACACAATTAGTAAATGCTTCTTCTATGTATAATATTTTACTTAAGTCTATAGAAGATAAATCTGTTAATTTAGTACAGCCGTAGAACATTCTAGATATGTTAGTACAAGTTGATAAATCTATTGAAGATATTTCAGATAATTTTGTGCAACCGTAGAACATACTATCCATACTTAACACACCTTCAGTAGTTAAGCTACCTACGCTAACTAAATTAGGGCAGTTTAAGAACATATAATCACATACTGGACAATTACTTAAATCTATAGAAGATACAGATTGTAAGAAGTCGTGATTTCTAAAGCTTATATAAGTAGTATCTGGATTAAACTTAATATATACTTTAGATACTTCATTGATTGTAGTATTTAGACTTTCTGTTATTGTGCCGTCTGTCTTAGTTATTATTATATTCGTATATCCGCTTTCTACATTTTGTGCATCCTTTTTAAGTATGCTTAAGTTAGCAGTTCTTGCTATATATTTATCACCATATGAGCTGTAAATTACATTTATATAGTCTACTCCAGCTGGTACTGTGAATTCTTTATTTTGGAAATATGAGTTTCTAACAATATCTGTTCTTATGTTTCCGCTAGCATCACAAGCAACTACTCTTATAGTTCCGTAAGTTGTTTGAGTCAAATTATATGTTTCACCAGCAGTTACTGCTATAGGCTCTTTCAATTTAATAGATGTTTTAGCAACATGTTCTGTCCATGCACTAGAACATTGATTAACCATATTATGATTATATGTAGAGTAGAATGTTGGTAAATAATCTCCTATAATATCTGTTTTATTTGTAGTAAGTATAATAGAGAATTCAAGGTCGTTAACTCCTATTTCTTCCATACCTCCACCCCATTCAACAGGTATTTCTGTATAGAAATTAGTTAAGTTTATACATCCTGCAAAACATAATGAATAGTTTTTAATATTACTGTTATTCCATAATCCTGCGCCATCAGGTGTACCTTGCATAGCAATACAGTTATAGAATGCATAGTTAACATCTTTTAATGCAGTAGTATCTATATCAGGATAAGCACTAAGCATTTTACATTGATAGAACATATAAGACATATAAGCTAATGTAGCTGTATTAAACAATGTAACTCTTTCAAGACTAGAGCAATTATCGCACATATGTGTAGCAGAAGATATTTTATTATCTGAACTAAACATTAATTCGACTAAGCTCTTACAATCATAGAATGCATAATTAGCAGATATACATTTAGGAACATTGAATGTAAATATATCGGCCAAAGATGAACATTTATAGAACATGTATGATATGTCGATAGCACTCTCTAGATTATATTCTGGAATAGAAACTAAATCGCTACATCCATAATATGCTCCATATGCATTAATTACTTTACTAGTATCCATTGATACACCATTAGTTAATCCTACAGAATTCTTAAATAGATTCTTAATATTTGTAACACCAGTAAGCTTAGTAAAGAAAGCATCGAGCCCTGTATCTGAACTTACAATAGATCTTTCAAAACAACTTTCAAGATTGACTATTAATGGCAAATATTCTGAACTTACTAATTTTATATTGGTCAAATCTTTATCTTTAAATAAATTAGAGAAATCAGAATCTGCATAATTCGTAAAGTCGTATACACCTTGTACTGTTGCATATGGTATCTCTATATTATCTCTGTATTTATTTACATCTACATCTTCCTTATGATAAGCATATAGATAAAGATTAGTTATTGCTTTTATTTTATTTATAGTTTTCATATTAAACTCATGTAATTTAGAACCAGATAAATCAATAGTATTCATAGCTCCTACAATACTAGATATGTAAATCTTATTGATATCTGAATATGTTTTATCAAAAGTATTATCAAATACTAGCTTATCTATGCTAGTAGGAAGTTTTAATTCTGATAAACCGTGTATAGCATAATTACATAATATATTTTTTAAATTAATACATTTACTTAAATCTAAAGTTGTGTTTTGAGCAAATGCAGGCTTAGCTGTATATTCTCTTATAGATTCATCTGTTATTTTCATTTCTATAGTTTCCAAATTATCTAACTTAGAAAAATCTATATCAGATAATTTACTATACGAATTACCATTATAAACTAAATTATTAAATTTTAATGTTTTTAACCCATCAAGATTGCTTAGTTTCAAACTCTTTAGATTCATACAATACGAGAAATCAAATGTATTAATATCATTAAATGAATTTGTTATTTCTACATTATTAGCATAGAATAAAGGTAAGAACATATTGTCTTTATAATAATCATATTCACTTTCTTCATAACGTATTGTCTTTAAGTTAGGGCAATTGTTAATTATAAACGTAGATAATTTAGAAGGTAATTTATTTAATTCATGATCAGGTCTTTCATTAAACACTACACTTGTAGGCAATGAAAGAGTTAATAGATTAGTTTGATTATACAACTCTATAGCTTGTATAGAATAAGGATAGTAAATAGATTCTAAGTTACCACCTTTAATTGAAGTAGTCACTGATGTAATTTTAGTACCACGTATATCTACTGTTCTTAAATTTTCACAACCAGATAAATCAAGAACAGCATTACTTGCATCTACACCAAGTCTACTACAACCATGTAAATCTACTGTCTGCATCATTTTACAAGTATTAAGAGAAACGTTGAATAAAGTATCTGCAGTGCATCGTAAATCTATAAGATTAGGTGCTGCTGATAATAATAAATGTTTAGGACTTGTATTAGATACATCACCAATACTCTTTAAGTGTTGACCACCATATATAAGAATTTCTTGGTCAGTTGCATGAAGTTCTTTTTCGAATCTTATAGTCTCTCCACGTTTAATTTTAAGTATTTGGCTACCTGAATTATTAGCTTGGTCTCTCCATTTAACTGTTAAGTACATAGGAGAATAAGTTTGTATATCAAGATGTACAAAACCATCCATATCTCCTCTGACAGTGATATAATCGGCTGTAGAAGCATCGTAACCTAATAATGTATCTACATATAATAATCTTTCTTTAATCCATCTTTTGATTTGATTTTCTCTACTACCATGTAATGCATATAAGAATTTACCGCCAAAGTCTAAATATCTAACTTGTGCAGATTCGTTGTAATAAACTTCAGGTATCTTAGACATTTGTTCATCATATATATAATGCATTATGTTTTTAAGAGTGAATTGTTCATTTCTCATATTAGCATATTCTTGTTTTAATTCTGCTTCAAATACTCTTAGTATTTTAGTCCATAATTGAGATGTAGAAGTATTGAATGTACCTTTTTCTATTTCTATATCGACATCAAATGTTAAAGCACCAGTATTGTCAAGACCCATGGCTGTATCTAAGTCGTATAATTGTATATACCATTTCTTTCTATCGAAAGTAACAAGCTTCATATTCTTACCAAGTGAATCGACCATACCAAATACTAGTACGAATAATAGATATCTAAATACAGATTCTCTGTCAAAATATTCATCGAATTTAGCTTTGAATAATTCATCATCTGCATCACTAACAAATTCTATTAAAGTTATTAAATCTGCATAATCATCGTTGCCATTCATCTTAGAAGGTGGGTAAATTACTTCAAAGTCTGCAGCGTAATAATCTATTTTACCTTGTCCACTAGCAGAAGTCCATTTATTAAATGCACCAGCTGTAGCATCTGTGTTAGCTGAAACTTCATATGCTAATGTTTCATCGATTAGATTATATCCAAATGAATTAGTACTATATCTATCTAAGTTGAAATCATATAGTCCCATACATTCATCATTGATAAATACTAATATAGGGAAGCCTGTTATAGTTTGTCTCACATCTGGATCCAATTCTTGCGCAGGATTCTTCTTAGAATATAATCCGTTATTAGCAAACTCAGCAAGTCCTACATTATTTACATTTGAATGTTCCATATAGTTAACTTTTAAACATAGAACATTTTCTGCTTTACCAGTTTTAAAAGGAGTATATTTTATTGCTCTCTGGTCTTCATCAAACAATTCTATATTATAATTCTTTCTTACATAAGTAAGTGAAGATGTACCTTGCCAGTATACTTTACAATAAGGATAATCAAAGCTTTCGCCATACTCTTCATTATTAGGAGATACGTATTTTATACGCATAGTTTTCTTTTGTGTTAATGACATTTCAGTAGTATCTCCCCAGAAATACATCTTAGGAATATCATTGTTATTATAGTTGAAATCATATTTCGCTTTTTGTTCAGCTGTATTTACTATATCAGCTATATGATTTTGTAGTACTTCTTCATCATCAAGCTCTCTTTCGTATAGTCTTAAACATCTTATCTCACAAGAACCGTAGTGTCCTATACCTTTAAAACTATTTAAATAGATATACTCATTATGCATAAAATCTTCATATCTAATAGAACTACCGCTAGAATCATCTGTTAAATAAAATGCTGAACTTAATATTGCATTGATATATATCTTACCAAACTTATTAAGTCTATCTATTACATATGTTACACGTGTCCATTCGTCATCACCAACAGCTGCATTAATATCATGAATAGCAGATATTAAATGAGCATTTTGTGTATCTATATAAACTCCTTTGTAAGGAGCAAGAGTATCTGTTATATCAAGAACACGAGCATCTATATCTCCGACGTCCCTAGTTCTAAATAATATATCTATAGTAAATCCTGTTGTAACATTATTTGCAAAAGGAGCGTACGGTATTTTAACGTATGTATTACCATTACATGCCAAATATGTTTCATTAGTATCGTTATCAGTTATCCACCCATTAGATGAATAATTAAAATTATATAGTTCACCTTCTATACCGCTTACTTTATCTATCCATTTAGTCTTGTTAGCATCTTGATTAGATAAACCTGTAGCATCCCAATTAGCAATTAGCCCACCAGTAACTATTTGTTTTCTAATATAAGAGCCTGCAGTTATTTCAACATTGAATACAAGTTCTGAAGATTCGCCGCTTTCTGAAGTAACAGATATCTTAATCACATGAGTTCCTACTGGCAATGTATTATTGTTATAATAATAGTTACCAACTATACTCTGTCTTCGTGATACTAGTTTATTGTCTATAGTAATTTGTACATCAAAATATTCAGTACTCTTTTTAGATATACGATAATTAATAGATAAAGGATCTCCTTCTTCTATGTTTAGTTTTGAATCAGTAGTAGAAGATACATATAAGTCTTCTGTATTAACTACTACAACATTAAATGCTTGAACTTTTGTAGAATATGGTCCAGCCTTAAGATAGAATGATACTTTATGTATCCCAACTCCCAAACCTGTTAAATTATAACTATTATATCCTTTAGAACAAGTAACTGTATAATCATCATAATCAACAGTTAAGTACATTGTTATTTCATCATCTAATGAATATTCAACATTATAAGTCATAAGGATTCTATCAGTAATTGAATAGTCTAGATTAGTATTCATAGTTAAAGTAGCAATTAATCCACCTGCTGTTAAATTCCAGTTTAAAGTATTAGATAATAATCCAGCTCTGTCTTTTACATATAAAGATAATTTAAATGTACCGCTACCAAGAGCTGGTATAGTTACGTTATTATATCCTTGATCAACTGGAACAGTTAATAATTCTACATCGTTACATACTATATAACAAGTACCACTTCCTAGATTAGGAGAAGAAAAGAATATTTTTATTATTTGTTCTTCACTAGCATCTATTATAGTAGCACTATATTCTGAAGTTATAGTAGGAAGGGCGCCGCCTCCGCTACCGCCGCCCCCTGTAGTTCCATGTTCTTCTATGTATTGTACTCTTCCGTCTATTTCACTTAATTTTATATTATTGGCTTTTACTAATCCACCAACTTCTTTTAAAGCTCCTTCTACATTGTTAGAATTAAAATTACTTCCATTATCATTAATCGCTATATCAGAAGCTTTGTTAGAAGCGATGATTTCCCATTTGCCAGTCTTGTCGTTATGGTATTTAATAGACATTTACATCACTCCTATTCTGTGGCCTTATCAGATTTAGTTTCGCTAGGATGTCTTTCTGCATATGTGATAACAAGATGATCGAATTGAGCTCTACCGTTCTTAGTAGAATCAAACTTAGGTGGTAGAACAAGTCCTGTGTCTGGATCTTTAACAGATAAGTCTGTAAAATAATAGCCAGTATATTCTATTTGTTCTGGAGTAACACTAAGCATTGCATATGTAGGTTGAACAGGTAATTTGCCTGCATAACTATACCACCATGGTCTAAGTACTGTAGTAGCACCATTAGGATCTTCTTCCCAGTTACGTGCCATATGCTTAGCGTCTATTTGGCTTTCAGAGAATATTATTGCTTTTTCTTTACCACTAAGTTTATGTCCAGTAGCTTGAAGCATAATATAATGTGTACCATTAACTTTATCAGGTTTTCTATTAATATCAGAGCCATCACTTCGAGTTTCATCTACTAATAACAATTCACTTGAACCTGTTGAGACTTTAGTTACATAATCATTATAAGGAGATGTAGTATATTTACCTTTTCCATCGTATGCTATATCTCCCATATATCCGCTATATACAGGTATGCTTCTAGAATAAGTATGATTATGTCCACATAATACAAGGTCTACTTTATATTTTTCAATTATAGGTATAAATCTTTGTAATCTCTTTGTTCTAACTATTGTCATAGGAGAAAGATGCATATAAATTATAACCCATTTTATTTCTCCACTAGCACGCTTAGCTGCTACTTCTTGTAAATCTTTTTCTAGAAATGCGCATTCTTTAGTTAAAAATTGATCTGTATTTAATCCTTCGTACATATATTCAGTATTAGAATTAAGATTTATGAAGTGACAGAATCCACCAAGAGTATAACTACAAGTCGATACCATTTTTTCATTTCTTTCTTCAGCTGGAGAACCGTATCCAGTTGTAGCAAATTTGTCGTATGGACTCATATCTGCTAGTCTTGGAGCATCATCTAATGTATTATAGTAGTCAAATACATAACCGTATTTCTTTTCAACAAGGTCGTTATTTCCTATAGTACATACATGAGGCATATTTTTAACAGTATCATCAGCGTAATCGAAATAATATTTCCATTCAAAATATCTGTTACCATTTTGTGACATGTCTCCTGTATTCATATGGAAATCAAAGTTAGGAATACCATTAGTATATTCATAATGCTTAATACCTTTAAATGCTTCGTCCCACATATCATAGTCAGATCCATTCCATCCTTGTTGGTCTGTAGTCCATAAAAATTTGAAACCATTTTTAGAATAATCTTTAACATCGAATGCTTCTTCATCACTATAATATCCTGTAGTACCTACTTTGTAATAATAAGTACCAGGAGTTAAGTTTCTTATTATAACATGATGAACTTGTACTTGTTTGTCATATTGACTAATAACATCAGATTCAGCTTCTACTTTAGTCCATTTTTTGTCTCCTTCTTTTTTATATTTTAAAAAGCCTTTATCGAAATCTGTTGATTGCCAAGTAAATGTTCTAGTAAATTCATCTTTACCAAAACTCATATTTACTATATTAGGTACATCATTTTTTATTTGTGTTTCGTTTACGTTTTCTTTCCAAACTCCATCTTTTGTGCATCTAGGTCTATATGCATCAACATTACAAGTTTTGTAATCAATTATTTCACAATCAGCTAAACTACTATCATTATTGAAAAATGTCAATCTACGAACAGCAGTATTTCTACTCATGCCCATAATAAATTTAGCACCATCGTATAGAGGAACTGTTTGTTCACTATTTAAACCACCAGCCCCTATCACATCAACCCATTGTTGATTAGCTGATATAATTTTATTATCTGTACTACTTCTAGTAAATTTAATAGGAGTTTCTTCAGTACATTCTCCTATTGATAAATACATAGAAAAACCTTCATCGGAGAATTGTATATTCCAGCTTTGATCATAGTCTTTTATTTTAAGTCTTACCAAATCACTATTTATATTGTAATGAGCTCCACCTCTTACTAAGAAAGAACAATGAGCTGGTATTATACCTCTTAAAGGTAATGATTGCCATGTACCTGATTTAGCTTTATAATTTAAATATAATCCCTTAAGATTTATATCTACTTCACTATTATTGTATAATTCAACAAAGCTATGGCTAACAGAAGTTTCTACAGTACCTGCAGTACCTGTACCTCCACCATACATTTGATTTATAAATAAAGTTTCTATATCAGCAGTTGCTACTTTTGTCATACCTGAGCCAGCTGCAGTTTTAAAAGGCACGTTTAAATTATCACCCTGTTTCCAACCTTCAGCAGTAAATACTTCCATTGGATAGACGATAGGCTCACCATCGTCTCTTAATATCATTCTAAATTTCTTATCAGTATTATCAGTTGATACTAAATCAACATATTTTTCGCTTAAATTTTTGGCACCTTTTAGCTTACCAGCTTGTACTTTTTTGCTATCACCGTTTTGTACGATAAGCAAATAGTCATTATCATTAACAGTAATTACTTCTGTTAACGCACTTAATTTTTTAGTTTCAGTTGCCATTATATCGCCTCCATTCTTAAAAATATTACTTATATTTTATTAAGCTATTCGATTAATAGAATATAATTGTCTTCTGTCGTTAAAACACTGCCATCTTCTAACATAAACGCAGTTCCAGTCCATGATAAATCTTCATCGTCATCAGGTTTAGAGGCAAATTCAAGTTTCAAGAAGCTTCCATCTTCAAGTGCAAATAGACTTCCATCTTCCAATTCAAGACAATCGTTAAGCTTGCTAATAGGTCCTGTGCCTCCACCACCTGCAATTATTAATGCAAGTTGTCTTTGCAATTCTTCTAGTTGCTTACTTAAGTTTTGTACTGTATCTGTTAAATCAGATATAATTCCCATTGTAGAATCATCGACACCAGCATCAGCATTATCATTAGTGTCAATCCATAACATGTTTTTATAGTTTTCACCGTACTGTTCTTGAGTAGGTGGTTCTGGTCCAACATGAATGTTGTTGACAGCTAATTGAGTAAGAGTTGCTTGGTATGCAGTAGAAACGAATTGTTTTAATATATTCATTTCATAAGCATTTAATATATTACCGTCGACAAAATTAAGATTTTTAAAATCCGATAAAGTATACTCAGCCATTAATTATCACCTCTTTCTAATACTGCAACACGATCTTTTAATTCTTTGATTTGGTCATGTTGTTTTTGAATCATATGTACAGCTAAACCTACAAATTCTTCATAAGATAATGCACACATTTTTCCTCCATCAAATGGATCATATCCTAAAGTTTTCATATAAAAATCTGTATCAGGATCTGTTTCAACATAGCCTCCAAAGTCTTGAGTAGTAAGCTTATTGCTTTCTAATGAACTTTTAACATCTTGTGCTTTAAATCCTACATGATATCTATCACTAGTTCCTGTTAGATATTTATATGCTATAGGTTTTAAACTCATAAAAAAATCTTCGTATCCTTCTAATGTTTTAAAATCTTTCTTAACTCTTTCATCAGATGTTACAGTAGTACCTGAAGCACTCGATAATTTAACTGTCTTTCCACGCAGAACTGTACCAGCTAGATCATTATGACTTAAGAAACAATAATTAGAATTATTTACAAACAAACAAGGTACTATTGCATCTGTGGTATTAGTACATCTATAAGCTATATTGTTTGGCATATCAATTCCGCTTTCGCAATATATACGTCCTACATTAAAGCTATTAGTCGAAGTGGCTCCGCTACTTTCCCAACCAACCGCAGCTAATGTTGCACCTTCTTTTATACGTACATAATCAGAATTAAGCTGTATGCCATTAATGTCATTATTATTTACAGTTATACCGTTTAAAGTTACATTCAAAGATTTTGTATATTCTAAAAATTCAGCACTTGAAGTTATACTAGTTGAATTTATATTCATAGCAGTAGAATTCAAATTCAAAGTAGTTGCATCTAATGTCATGCTTACAGTACTATTTAAAGTTGTATTTTTGTTCTTTAACGTTAAAGAAGTGTTGTTTAATGTAGTATCTTTACTTGTTATTTGAAATGCATCAGAAGCAAAATCAAAACCATTAATATTTAAGCTTAAAGAAGTAGCGTTAGGAAATGTTATTTGATCCATACCTATAGTTAGTACATGGTCTGCATCACTTGCAGAAGCACCGATACCTACGCTTGTTCCACCAGAGTTAATATCTAAAACATAAAATGATGTACTTAAAACATCTGTATAAGTATTAGTTTTATTGTAAGCATCTGTTACTGTATATAATATTTTATATGCTCCGTCGCCTAAACTTCCGCCGACTATTCTAGTACCAGTAGCTGTACCTGCACTTTTAGTTATGTCAAGATTATTTCCAGAATTATAACCTCCACCTTCAGCTGCGTATTGCATTTTAATTATTATAGAGCCACTAACGTTGTTTCCTATATTACTATAAGAAGCTGTAACATTAGCTTTGATATAAGTACCTTCATCAGAAGGATTACCGCTCGCATCACAACGAACACTACTTACATTAGTTATTGAAGGAGGAGCATAATTACTAACTTTTATTGTAACTGATCCAGAACAAGTTGCTCCTCTGGAATCTGTAGCAATAACTTTAAATGTCAAGTTACCTGATGCTGCTAATTTGTTTATAGTATAAGTTGTACTAGTAGTAGTAGCAGAAAGAATTCCAGGTCCTGTTATTCTATATGATTCAATAGTTGCGCCACGTTGACCAGTGGCGCTAAAAGATAAGGTTACTCCATTATAGTTCTTTACATAAATATTGGTAAATGCCGTACCATTTGAATAGACCGATGCAGATACCGAATTCATAGTAGGAGGATAACTACTAGCAGAAGTAGTTACCATTACAGTAAATGTACTGGAACCGATAAATGTTCCATCTGATTTATAAGTATTTACTGTAAATAATGCATTAGCTGATGTAGCACTAGAATCCATATAATTTAATAAACTTGCGGGAGGTGTAAATGTACATGAATTTTTAATTCCACTTGTCGCACTAAGCCCACTAGTTATACTCGTACCGCTATTATTAAAGATATAGCTTATTGAATGAGTATAGGAACTCATATATGGATTCATATTTATTGTTATCGTACTGCCTATAGCTACATCTGTTGAGCTAACTGTTGGTGAAGATTTCCTGTCTATCGAAATATCTGTTAATTTTAATGTTTTACTTCCTGTTATAATACCTTCGTAAATATGAGTATTAAAACTATATTTTACAGTAACAGTCTTAGTCCCATCAGAGTTATGCGCTATAGTATGAGATTTATTATATAAAGTAACTGTAGAATTATAAGGTAATGTATGACCTATACCATACGAAGTACCATTTATAGTTATAGTACCACTAGGATAATAAACACCAGAAGTATAATTATTATGAGATTGTCCAGCAGTTGTTGCAGTAAGTTTTACTGATATAGTACTTCTATTATTAGCTTGGTCAACACTAGTTTCAGTTACCGTTAATTTGCATGTTGTACTCATTAATTAGCCCTCCATTTCAATGATAAATGTCCATTTTGTCTTAGAGTCCAATCAAAGAACCCACCGACATTATTTCCAGATGCAGTATTACCAATAGTCAAAACATTTTTAACTTGTGCATTAGTAATAAACATTCTGTTATTTGATATAGATGCTACGGCCACATCATTTTCCATGAAATCAAGTGATGTAGAACTTAATTTAGCTTTAAACTTATTAGCTGTACCATCTTCCATAATTTCTTTACCAAGTGTAATAGTGTCTCCACTAAATCTAATATATTCTTCTATATCATCACGTAGAGCATCTACATAATCTCCGACATACATATTTGTATCTCCAGAGACTAAAATAAAGTCTTCATAATTTGCATAAATCGTACCGTTACCACTTACTTGGAAAGTAGTGATTGTACCATTTGCACTTTCTCTTTCTATTTTTAAATCTTTAGCATTTATTTGCTTACCAGTTATGGAACCAGCTTTTATAACTGAAGTATCTAAAGTACCACCTTGTATATAATCAGCTTTTAACTTACCAGTTGTAATATTAGTGGCATCTATATCTAATTTGCCATCTTTAAGGCTTATGCCGACGTTACCATTACCATCTTTTAATGTAAATGTATCAGGTCTTAATTCTACAGTAGTGTTGTTATTAACTTCTGTTATAGCAAATACGGTATCTCCAGTATTATCTGTAAAAGTAAATGAATCATCTAGTATATTTATATGTTCTGTATCGATACTATTTGCAGCAATTTGTTCTGCTTTAATTGCGCCTGTAGTAATACCAGAACTATCTATTATCGTAGATCTACCAGAACTATATAAATGCCATGATATTACTTTCATATTGATAGGATTAGTTCCAAGATTACCGAAGCATAATCTAATATAACGAGCATTTATATATTCAACACCAGATTCTGCATTAAAATTATTAACCAATGGAGCTATTTTATTAGGTAAAATACCTGTAGCCCATCCAGATTGATATGGGCTATATTCATTACCAACGATATAATACCAATCAGTTCCGTTATATGAATATTTAATTTTATAGTAATATGTAACACCACTGTCAGGAGCAGCACTAGTATCAAAATAAATAGTTGAAGAAGATATTTTATATGTGTTTCCTAAGTCTATTCCTATATAGGCTGTTTCGTTTACATTATCAGCATTAACAATTCCTCCAACAGTATATTTATCTGTTATATTTTGAGCTACATCATTTCCTAATTTACAATTTGTTATTACAGTTGCTGAAGTTTCGCTACCGAATTTACTAGACCATGCTATGTTACCTTTATCTAATATATTATTAATATTAGTTGCTCCTATACCAGCTACAAGATGTGAAACATCGATAGTTTCAGCTTCTATAAACTTACCATTTATAGAACCAGTGTTTATATAACTAGCATTCATAGTTACTTTCTTATTTTCATTTACTTCTATAACTGTATTGCCATTTATATCTGTTAATAAAAATTGACTAGGTTTAATTATTACTTCATCATTGCTTTTAATCCAAAATACAGGTTTGTCTTCTGTCCCTACTAAGAATGAACCATCAGTTATATTTACTCGTCCAGCACTCATTTTACCAGTAGTTATATTATCAGCATTTATGTTCAACTTGCCATCACTAATCCATAAACCATTGGTTTGACTATTTGTAGAACTATTTGTTAAACCATTGATTAATTGTTGTTGATTTGCAACCGTTGGAGTCAAACTAAAACTATTAGCCTTTATAGATATGTTACCTTCATCATCTATACTAAGGGTTTTATTTTTATTATCATATACATAATTGCCTTTAGTATCTTTACTACGTTTATATACGTCAAGATTATATGCTTTAATTTCTTCACCATAAATAGCAGATACTTTTAATCCTTCGTCATCAAAAGATATGTATCTTGAATCATTACCGAATTTAAAGGTACCATCAAGTTTAAGTTCAAATGTTTTTTTACCGAATCTCATACCTACAATACCAGAATCAACATTACCCTTAAATTCTTCTTCGCCAGTATTAGTTCCTAAATCAACACCTAATCCTATACCAGTTAATTCAGTTCCTTCTTTACGTCCAAGGAAAGCACGAACCCCTACTATATTTTCATTATCTATTTCAACAGTTCTACCATTCCAGTCTTTGATCCAAGAAGGTAAAACTCCCGTAACGTCATCTACTAATATACCTAAGTCACTAGCTGCAACATCCCCAAAGCTTAATTTATTTCCATCAAAAGTAAGAAATGTTTTGTCAGCATTAGCCAATCTGAACGTACCATTATCAAGATCAAAATAACTTTTACTATTAGTTCCTTGCAAATTACCTGTCTTGATATTATTAGCTGTCAATACATCAGCTGCTAATTTATCAGTAGTTATTGTATTAGTAACTAACGCGTTACCTAAAATAGTATTAGTAGTAATTAATCCACCGTTTATAGTAGTTATGTCTGGTAGTTCTCCTTTGAACGCTTTATTCAAGTTAATTGTAAAGCTATCATCAAATTTCTTGCCAAAACTATCATTGAAACTTTTATCAAAACTAGTAGTAAAATTCTTACTAAACTCATCACCGAATTTATTAAATGTTACATAACCACTTAAATCTATTTGAGGCGCTGCTATTTGTATAGTATCGCCATTCATATCTATTAATGTAGTATTCCCATCAGCATCTTTAGTGCCTAATTTAATACCGTTAATACTTAAATCAAATGAAGATTTTAATCCTTGCTTTAGATTCTCTGCAGACATATCTATATCACTAGCAGTTTGATTAATTACAGTTTGAGATATTATTTCAGATACTTTTTGTGGATCCTTATCAACATCCACTACTCCGTTTTGTACTATATTTACTATAGCTTCAGGAGTTATCTTTTCAGATGCTATTGAGCCTATCGCTTCTAATAAAGTAGGTTCTTTACCCTCTGGTCCAGCATAATACTTTTTAACTTCTCCGACTTCAGATAATATTTGATTAGTTTCGACTTCAAGCTTAGACCATTTATCAGTTACTACTGTTAATCTAACTATGCCTACAGCATCTTGACATATTACAAATACTCTTTTTAATAATGAATATTTATCAATATAAACTGTATATAAATCTTCTAGTGTAGATTCTTCTATTATTTCGTCGTTAGAACAAATAGCAATAGCCTGAGTTCTAGCTTTATCACCTTCTTCAATCTCTGCTATTCTCTCTTCTATCTTAGCAATCAATCTATCTGTATCACCATTATATGAACGTTTGACATTATATAATATAGTTTTTAAATTACCAGAGCCTGTTTCTCCAAGAACTGCATATCCAAGTTTAGACTGTCCTAGTACAAATGAAGGTAATTTTTCTTTGTCTGTATCTGAACCTGGAGTAACAATAGAACGTCTACGAGCTCTTTGTTTCCCACTACTAGTTTCATTAGTATACATAGATAAATCTAAATCTGTAGCAGTCTCTTTGCTATACGTAGCATCTTTTAATTCATCTGTATTATATAACTCAGTATATATAGCATCAGCTTCAGAACTTTCTTTTTGTATTTGCTTTAATAGATATCTGAGTTGTCCGCTATCATTTAAATTAATAGAATCAAGTATAAAATCCTCTATTGTTTGTCCTGTAGAAGAAAGCTTGAATGAATTAACGACAAGATTAACTTCTCCCTTATCTGTTATTTCAATAGTTTTAACACCATCATCACGAGTAACAGTTAAGTTACGACCATCTATACGATCGCCTTTTATTGTACCTGATTGTATATAGTTAGCATTAAAATATATTTGTAATTGTCCAGTCTTAGGATCACGAATAGAATATAAGCCTTTAACTGCACCGTTATTAGTTAATGCATTAAATACAGTTTCTTGATCCAATATAAGTGAAGCATCATCTGGATGTGGCTGCCATGGATAATCATTAGCAGTATTATATAAAGCTAAATGTGAAATATTAAAATCATACACTGAACCATTATGACCAGTTACATATATCTTGATAGTCTTTGTATTTGGTAGAGTCTTAAAAGATGTAAAGAACTTACATACATCAGTCGTTATTTCTAAATCTTTATATTCGTATAAAGTAATCTCTGCATTGCTTTCATCAATAGAACATATTTTTATGTTTATTCTATTATCTACAGCAGATGTTGCTGATGTAGCGTATGCTAACATCTGAAAACTATAATCAGAATTAGTTTTAATATCTTCATCGAATACTGTATATGACACACCACGTTCTGCATCAATAGCTACATCTGATTGTAACTTTAACCAGTTATAACTTCCTCGTTGAAATACAGAAGGAGTATAAGACAAAACAGTACTACCGACTACATCATAATACTTATTCGTAAATGTAGTGAAAGCAGAGTTTCTAATTAAGTTCTTAACTATCGCGTCTACTGTTCCGACTCTATTCCATTTACCATTTTTATAAACCCATATAGTAGCAGGATCTGTTGAAGTATCGACCCATAATTGTCCATCATAAGGATTATTAGGTTTTTCAGTTACAGCTATTAAATCATTAATATCTACTAATGTTATATGACTACATGCAATAAGTTCATCTTCATTCATCTTATTCTTTTTATAAGCTTCGAATTGAATAATGCATTTACCATCAATTTCATCAGAAGTTACTTCTATTACATTTGAGCCTTTATGGTTTTTGTTCCATTCTTCATCTGTAGCATAATTAGATGCGTCGGGAGACCACATAGTCCATCTAATATCTTTTATCTCAGAAGTGATATCTTTATTATTCTTATATATAACTCCAGTTAAAGTTGTGCTTCGATCATAAGGTTGTAATAATAAACCATTACTAGAGAATATCTCTGAATCATATAGTCCTATATCATCGATAAGTTGTAAGGTGATGCTGGCACGTGTAAGTGCTTTATAAGATATCATATTATCACCTCGCTATATTATTTGTTTTCTTCTTGAGTATAAGCTTGTATTTCATATGCAGTTGCTAATGTAGCATCCATATCGTTAGCATTCATTCCTGCATTTTTATTTATTAAACTAGCTGTCGTTACTTGATCTTCAGTTAATTGATTTGACATTAAATAAGCTCTACTATTTGAAGCAGCCGCTTGTACTTTATCAACTAAGTCTAGCGTAAATTTATTTTGCTTATCTATATCATTTGCAGTAACGTATAATTCTCTAGTTCCTTCCATAAGTGTTAATCCTTCATTTGAATTAGTCACTACTTGACTTTTTAATGTAGCTATACCTCCATTATATTCATTCCATACATTCCATGTGATAGAACCATCAATAGCATCTTTATACCAAAAATATGAAAATAAACTATTAAGTAATTGTAAGTCTTCTGTATTAGTATCGTCTAATAATTGACCTTTATATATAATTACAGGCTTAAGTATTGTATTATCATTATCTTGACCACGACTCAATTTGTCTCCAGTACTTGATTGAATATACATTCTTATAGGATCTGAATTGTCATATACAACTTGTAATTCGCTATATTGCATATTGTTATAAGTAACTACGCATTTAATAACATCAGAACCAGCTATTAAATCTGGATACACTTTAAGTACTGTTCCACCTTTAGAATATTTAACAGGAGATAATTCAGTAGTGATAGTACTATCTGAACCTGTTACTTGTTCATATTCACAAACTTCGTATAATTTATTTCCTGTTTCAGAGTTTTCGTTAATATAATCTTGTTGAGTTGCATCAAGTAATCTCCAACATGTATTTGTCTTTATATCTCTTATGTACCATAAAACAGATGTAGTACTTTCTGCATTTGCTATTTCAGATGCTAACTCTATAGCTTCTCCATTATAATAAAAACTAGCTTCTAATTGTATATACTCAGGGCTATCATTATATATTGTATTTCCGTTAACAGCTTCTATATGAACTTTAGAAGTACCAGTACCTGCTGCTATATTAGATATATTAATACTAAATTGTTGTCCAATTGACATATTAGCATATGGATCGTTATAAGAGAATTTGCATATAATGTCCATACTAGTATTAGGAGACAATACATTTTCATTAATGACTAATTGTCTCTTATCGTTTATAGTAACTGTTTCGTTATTTATACTGTAATCCCAATTAAAATTATAGCCTTCTGTTCCAGAAACTATTTCAGTTTCTATTCCCGCATTATCTCTACGGTACCAATGTATATCACTTATAATATTCGTAAAAGTACCAGTAGTAAATGAAGGATATTCTTCAGGCGAAAATAAATCAGGATTATAATATGTTGTTCCTTCGGCTTTCTTTATATTAGAAGCTGTTAAAAATGGTCTAATAACAAGATTGTTAAACTTCCAGTTAGGAGAATATGCACTATCTCCTGTAGCTGTAGGAACGTATATTTGATTTCTGCTACCGCTAACTATTGATAATCCTCCTGACAGATAAGATGCATCTGTAGTATCAACGATAGTAATCTGTGCAGTAGCTTTAGCTGCATAATTATTGTTTGCCATCTATATCACCTCTTTTAATTTTTTGTTATTGAATCAACGTAAGTAGAGTATGCGTTTTTTACCCATGTTACTTCATCTTCATATTGAACATATTGACATTGGAATAATGCTCTTCTGTTTACGTCTTCTCTAGTAACTAATATTTCTTTTGCACCTGCTGCGTAACGTAAGTTCCATGCAGCATCTTTTAATTTATCAGTCTCAGAATTACCAGAAAATCTAGTCCATTTAAAATTAGATTCGCTCGTTATATCTGTAACATCTTTGTTATTTTTATATAACTTAACATATAATGTAGTGTAAAAGCCTTCGTCTGTAATCTGCGTTCCATTAGTGCTTAATAATTCTAATTTATAATTAGATGTATCTGTTTGAGATTCATCTGGATTAGTAGTACTACCACCGCCTCCATTTAGATCATAACCCATGGCTTGTAGACCACGCGCTACTTCTTCAAGGCTTAAATCATAACGACCATATCCGTCATTATAATAAGGTGATACTATAACGTCTTTTATTTTATCCCAATCTTTTTGATTGATATCGGCCATAATAACACACCCTTTCATTAACTATAATATTATTACCAATAAAAAAGGCCGATTGTTGATCGACCCTTTTATATGACACTTATAAAATTATGCTGTATAAGTTATTCTCAATTTAGCATTTAATGCGAATACTATATAATATGACAAACTAGTAGAAGGATAATATGCTTTGAAATGATCATACTTACCAGTTTTAAATCCGTTAACTACATCACTACTTAATGTTATCCATTTACCTCCGCCTCTAGCTAATGTACTTGAGCCATCTACTAGAACATCAGAATATGAACCTGAACTGTTGCATGCATATAGCTTTAATGTAGCTGAACCTGATGTACCATGTGTAGTATTTGCTCTTTGTACATATATTTGAACAGATTTTACAGTTGAATTATTTAAGATACTCTTAACTTCAGAAAGTCTAGAACTTGTAAATCTGAAATTACCTTTATAATAGTAGTACCCAGAATAATAACCTTGTCTTACTGCTGAAGTATTTGTACTTACTCTATTGCCATAACTACTTGATGAATAATTTTCTGTATAACAGTTATTAAATGAATAATCAGTAGTTCTTTCTGTTGTAGTTGCAGCTCCAGCAGAGCCTGTTCCTGGTTTATAAGTTTCATCAAATAATACTTCCCAGCCTTTAGTTTCAGCTAATACGTAATTACATTTTTGTTGTACAGAAATACCATCTGTACTGCTTATATCTATTTGTTTCTTATTAGATATTGTAGAAGATGGATAATATTTTACATAAGATGAGTTGTTAGATATATAAGCATAGTTATTTCCATGATTTGTTAATGCACCAGTAGAACTATTACGCCATTGATTTATCTTATACCATCCTGAAGATGCTGTACCATATACATTAACCACATCTCCTTTAACTAATAATCCAGCATAACTACCACTAGAAGAACCAGTATATCTTACATTTAGGTTTGACGCTACTACTTCGGCTGTAGCTTGCGTAGTAGTTGTAGAACCTGCTGGAACAGAAGGTAAAAATTCAAAGAAACTATTTAATGATGCTAGTGTTGTATTGTCATTAATAATTATAAAATCTGCTATTTTTAATTGGTCTCTCATATTATCTATTATATTATCAAGTGCTGCAGGATATTGCGAGAACTTGGTAGGAGCAGTCTGGCCATTATCCTCTATGACTCCTTTAAGACCTTCTTTTGTTTGTAACGTTAAATCTAATTGATCTGATATTGCCATTTTATCACCCTTTCCTATTCTCCGTTAATTTCTCTTAATATGCTTTCTACATCTCCCATTTGAGTTTTTAAGGTACTTACATCACTTTGTAGAGTCTCTACATTATTCTGTATAGTAAAAACTACTGAATTTGTTGCATAATTATTAAGATTATATGTTGTATTATTCGAACCAGTTATTTTCATATTCCAAGTAGGAGATGAATCACCACCTGCAAATGTTATTGACGGCTCGCTATAAGACATTGATAATACACCTTTCGTATCAGAACCACCAAATATAATACCTGAACCGTATGTTGAATTAAACCATGCAGGAACAGAACTACCACCTCTTAATGATGTTAATAAATAACCAGTATTAGTATTATTTACTAATTCCCATCCTCCAGTAGAACCAATTATTTCTTTAGTAAAGTTACTGTTAAGTAATCCATGAGAATGTGAAGAAGCAGCATATCCGCTATGAGTATGATTACTAGTAGCAGCACCTATATTAGCTGGTGTAATATTTATTGTTTTATTTGCAGAACCATTAAATGTTCCAGCACTTGTACCATTAGTTTGAATTGTTAAAGTACCAGTTGTCTTAGCAGCTTCTGTTGCAGTACCACCTGCTGATGATGAACCTGCATATTTATGTGTATGACTTGAAGATGCATAAGCTGTTGATGCTGTATATGCTGCAGATCCTAGTCCTTTAACTGCTACATTTGTTACTGTACCGCCAGTATTAACTGATATAGTACCATTAGTACTACCTGAAGATATACTTCTAACACCAGTATTAGCAATAAGTACTGAAGATGTTGTAGCATCAGAACTTCCAAAACTAATATTTATACCATCTCCAGATTTAAAATCTATTACATCATCTGTACCAGTAGCACTAATACTTTTATCGCCTATGTGTATAAGACCATATGAATTTGGATTTTCATATTGGCTATGCGTATGATTTTCAGATGCTGCACCTATACTTGATGGATTTATAAGAACTGTTTGAGCAGAAGATCCATCATATAATGTGCTTGCTCCTCCTTGTACTGCCTTTAATACAATATTCAATTGATTATTAACTTTATTTGCACTTGTAGCATTACCACTAAGAGCTCCATTGAAAGTAGTTGCTGTTAAACTACCAGCAGTAGTATCAAGATAAACACCTGTATCTGCTATACCAGTGAAAGCTTTAGCTGTTGCAGTAGGAGCTGTAGAAACACCTACAAGATAAGCCTTAGTCTTAGTATTAAGAGTTACATTCATTTTAGTATCTGTATTGTTTGAAGCTGGTATTTTTACTGTATGCTCAGATATACTTGTTACATGTCCAGTATTATTCACTGTTAAATATGGCACTTTAAATGTTGCTCCATAAGCAGGAGTTTGATTAGCGCTATCTCCATAACTACCAGCTGATGCACCAGATGTAGCATGCGAAATAGTAGTTCCAGATAGTGATATAGGAGAACTAGTTGTATATGTAGTATCCTTAGCAACTACAGTAATACCATCATTAGTTGCATTAGGAGTCAAAGTTATATTATTTCCAGCGGTTAATGTTAATGTATCAGTAATAGAATCAGCAGCAATGGTAGTATTGCCAACTTTCACATTAGAGAATGCATTTTGATTAGTATATAAATTATCTAATACATTAGTTTTATATGCTATTAACGATTTTTGAATAGCATCCATTGTTTGAGTTTTAGTAAGCATTCAATCGTTATCTCCTTTCATTATAATAATTAATATATTATTTTTATTAAAAATATAGGCACAAGAATATAAAAATTTTTGTGCCTATATTCTATTTATTCTATTTTCTATTTAGCATTTATAGCAGTTTGAATATTAGTCATCATAGAAGTTATTTCCTCATCAGAAACGTCTGCTTCGGCTATTATACTATCTAATTTAGTTTTATCGCTAGCACTCATTAAACCATGAGCTGTTTGTGAAGCTTCAGGATATGTAGTGTCCTTTGCAACTATTGTAACTTTTTTACCAGTTGCATCTGGAGTCAAAGTAATATTAGAACCAGCTGCCAATGTTAATGTAGCTGTTTTACTACCAGAAGCTATGCTAGTATTCCCTACTTTAACAGTTGAAAATGCATTTTGATTGACTTCAGCGCCAGCAGCTATTTTATTTAATTTGTCTTTATCACCAGCACTCATTAAACCGTGTGCGCTTGCAGTTGCTTCAGGATATGTAGTATCTTTCGCAGCTATAGTTATTGTATCATTAGTTGCATTAGGAGTTAATGTTATATTATCTCCTTGTGATAATGTTAATACATCTTGTTTAGCGTCAGCTTCTACGTTAGTAGTAGTTGTGCCTACTTTAACAGCTATAGTAGCAAATGCATTTTGATTGACTTCTGCACCACTGGCTATACCTTTTAATTTATTCTTTTCGTTTGTAGTATAATCATTAGTTGATAATCCTTTACCGTCTACTTTATCTACTTTAGCACCTATTTGAGCAGCTATTGTAGTAGCGAATTTAGGATCGTCACCTAAAGCTTCAGCTAATAGATTTAAAGTATTTAATGTTTCAGGAGCTGAATCAACAATTTTAGCAGCAGCAGCTGCAGCAGCATCGTCTACATATTTCTTAGTTGCTGCTTGTAAATCTGTAGTAGGTGCCGCAGCTAATGTAACAGCCCCAGTAAATGTTCCACCTGACTTAGGCATATAATTTCCTATGCTTAATCCAGTAACTTTATCATCTACATATTTTTTAGTAACAGCGTGTAAGTTAGATGTAGGAGCGCCAGATAATGTGATGATACCAGTAAATGTACCGCCTGATTTAGGCATGTAAGTGTTTGTAACAGTAGTTTTATAAGATGCTAAATCTGACGAAACTTTATTAGCAGCACCAACAGCATCTGCTCCAGATATTTCTATAGCGTTATCTTTATCGAATGATACAGATATACCGTTACTACCTTTAAAAGTAGCAGTAGATTCTTTACCAGCAGCAGCTACAGTATTATCACCTATTTGAATTTTTGATATAGCGTTTTGGTTTACTTCAGCTCCATCTGCTATACCGTTTAATTTAGTTACCATATTAGATGACATATGTCCGTTTGCAGTAGCGGAAGCTATAGTATTATGAGCGTTTATTTTGGAATTGATTTGATTAGCCACTAAGTCATTATATTTGATTAATGATTTTTGAATAGCAGCAAGGGTTTGAGTTTTTGTTAACATGTAGTGTGTCTCCTTTCTTATTTGTCATATTCTAAATAAAATATTACCGATTTGAGACTACTTTTTATATTGTCAGGAATAGGACCTATCTTAATATAAACAGTTTTACAGTTATAAGAATCGCTACCTCCATTATTAGCATAGCCAGTTAAAGTACCTAATTCATATTCTCCTCTATCTATATTGATTGTAAGAGGAGAATAATTCACACCATCGATAGATATTTGGAATAAATTTAGTAAGAAATTATCTTCATATGATTTAAATGCTACAACTAATTTAGCATTAACTACAGAATCTATATCAGTAGCACCGTTGTAATTATTATAAATTCTAATAACTTTTTCTAAGTAATCACCTGGAGTATAAGCTCCGTCTGCAGTATATGTATTGATTGGTTCAAAAGTATCATCTTCATTGATGAACCAAGTTATATTAACTGTCATAACTATCTACCTTCCCTTCCGAATCTTATTCCTGTTATTATAAGTTCATCTCCGTCACTTATATTACCAATATAATTATCTGATATCGTAAGCTGTGTAACAGAATAGCTATTGTTTACAACGACATCTTCTAGAGTATAGTTTTCATCACGAATTAAAAATTTGTCTTTTAAGAACTCTGTACCTTCTTTCATTCTATGTATAAGTTGTACATAGTCCTTTTCTCTTATATTGTAAGTATCATTATTTAAGCTACCTACTCTATAAGATTTAGTTGTTCCATCACTCTTTATTGAAGCATTAATAAAATTAAGTGTTTGTGGAACTCTAGCTGAGAATTCAGCATTGAGTTGTGATTCTTTTATTACACTGTTTACTGTTAGATATGTATCTTGATCTTGTGATAAATTACCAGCTATTTGATTTATAGTAGTTTGCATATTCATTATTGAACTACCAAAACTAGCTTCAAGCTCATCAAGTTTTGTTCCAAAACTATCTATTGCAGTTTTAAATTCCTCGTAATCTACATCTATAGAATCAAGTAAACTATTTATATGGTCATAACTGTAATAAGTACTAGTTATTCTATAAGTTATGTTATCGCCTGTATTTAATAGTCTACGTATTGTAAATCTACGACTTGGAGTACCTTTATCTCTCATAGCTACTGATGTATCATAGCTATCTAAATATTCAAGATTCTTATTTAATAAATCTGTATCAGGTGTTCCTATATCTGTACCTTCAATGTAATCAACGTTTTCTGTTAAACGCACGCCGTTAAGATATACTTCTAATTGCTTTTCGCCATATCTATAATAACCTGTTTTAATATCTACATTCTTTATATTAGGATCTTCAACTACAATATCATCTTCATTGATATAAGTTGCTATACGTTGTAACTTACGTTTACTAGGAGTGTCTACTACTGAACGATTAACTCTTATTTCTACGAATAAGTCTTCTTCTATTAATGGAGTGCCTAATTCATCATATCTTAATTCATCTTCTAAGCCTTCGCTATATCTTGCATCAAGAGGCTCAATTAACATGATTCCAAGACCAGTATCTTCATCTTTATTAAGAGCAGTAGTCTTATAGTTAGCCCAATGATAATTCTCATCTTTAAATAATGAATCAATTACGCATTGTGGAGCATAATCAAATACATTATCAAGAGTTAATTCTATATATTGATCACTGTGTAATGGGAGTTGATTTACATATACATCTACTTCATGTCTATTAGGAGTAAATAGCATACGTCTATCTTGCTCTGCATCAAAAAAGAAGAATTGATATTTATATGGATAGTTCTCATTTTCTCCAAGGTCTTTAGCAAGTTTTGTTTGCCAGTAATTGCCTCCAGGCCATGTATCATGTATGCCATAATATTTTATTTCTTTTGTATTTACATATGACTCTTTATTTACAGGAACCCACATCATACCGCTTTCTTTAATATTTATGCAATATGTTATTTTATCTCCTATATATAATGATTTATAAACTCTGAATGTATCTGATTCAGAATCTTTTAATATTGTTTGATTAGTAGATGGAATGCCACCAAACATTTCTACATAATCAATATCTTTAGTAAGACGCACGCCATTTACATATACAGATAATTCTCCTTGTTCTACTTTATATGCAATATTAGTTTTATAATCTACTTCGTCTTGTCCATCTTGAAAATCTGTTGTTACTTCTATAGTCTTTTTATAGAAATAGTTATCTACTTTCTTATATACATATAAAGTATTGTTATTAAGGTTTAACCATAATTGATTTTCATGTGGATCTTCTGGTTCTTCCATATTTATAAATTCTAAGTCGTCAAATGGAATACCACAAATATATAAGACACCATTACTGTCAGTATAAAGATTTCTTTTATCTCGTAAATCCTTTTTGATTAATATATTAGCATGCGGAGTATCTTCACTGTTTTCTTTATAATCACTTGTAATAAGTAAATATGCTATTAAGTATTTGTAATTATCAGGTAAGATAGCTGAAGGTGTTGTAGATGTAATTGATGAAACTTTGACTTGTAGTTGATTGTTATTATCTATATATAATGTATCTATTCTATCAGCTGTGCTGTAGTATTTTATTTTCAAGCTTCTTTTTACTAGACCAGTAAGAGTCAATGTCTTATCTTTAATAGCTTTAACTCTTATACCGTCATCTGTAGCTATACTATTTACGTAATTTATATCTATACCAGAAGCTGTTGGCAAATAAGAATCACTAAACTCAACAGGTTCGTATCTACTGAAGAATGAATATGGAACCTCATTTAATGTTATTTGATTCTTTGTATCTGCTACAAGATATTCGCATTGTTGTGAAAGCATAGGTCTTTCTATATCTATAACTTGTTCTTCTATAAATATTTCCTCACCGTCTTTAGTGATTATAGTCCCAGAAGATACTGTAATATAGAAATCATTTTCGTTAGCAGTAACAGTTATGTCTAAACCATTAGCTATACCAGGACCTCCTATACTTATTCTTTCCCTGTTTATTTCATCTTGTAGTATCTCAAAATTTTCCTGTATTTCTTCGCTACGTACTCCATAGTCAAAATCTATAATATTTAATTTCTTGGCCATTTATTATACCTCCTCATCTTCAAAAAATATAACAGGATAGTCTTCTGCTACCATGTATTTCTTAACTACATTCATGATTCTATCTTCATATTCTTTGTATCTGCTAGGCAATGTAATTATAAGTGTACCTGCTTGTCTATATGGTCGTCCATTAATATGACCTATATCGAATAAATTGTAATTATCAGGTTCGCCTTCTGGTAATCCTCCGCCTAGCTGTCTTATATCATACATAGTTATAGCATCTGAAGTTTGACTAACAGAAACTGTAAATAGCAAATACTGTTCATCTTTTTCTATATAATCTTCAGAGAAACAATAAGAAATACTATCAGCAGTTTTATCGTAATATATAGAATAATTAGCTTCTCTTATTCTTTGTACTATTGTCTCTCCAGAATCAATATTCGCTATTATATAAGGTATTGTAATAGTTGTACTTTTAGCAACATTTATACCAAGAGAACTGCTCTTAAATGCATAGATTAATATCTTCAAGTTATCATTTTCTTCAATCATGTAGATATTGTTTATAAGATCAGTTTCTATTAAATAATGAAGTACGCTCAAATAATATATCTGTCCATTGTAGTATATAGATTTCCAGCCATTAGGACGATCAGGTTCAGTATAACCATCTATTTTCAAGTCAGGATCTAATTCAAACATAAGTCTATTATTATTCTGACCTATACATTTAATAGCGTTAGTTGAATAATCCAAGTCTGTATCTGATACTGCAGTTCTAGTATTAGGATCATCTACAATACTTATATTGACAAGAGACATATCATTAGAATTAATTCCAAAATAAGTCGATAGATTTGTATTAGAAGTAAAGTTATTCTTTACAGTTAATGTATTACCAATCACTTCATAATCAGGGACTTTATATGTAATCCATTCTTTTATATAATCACTTGATTTATAACTATTCATATATACGTACATTAATGTTTCAAATATTATAGGAAACCCTGCTGACTGATGATTAGAATCAAATAAGCTTACATGAGATATAATTACAAAGCCTCCATTTGTATATTCTAGAATTAATATTGGAGATGTAGCGTCCTTATTGAATATGTTATGTACACTAATTCCAGTTACTTCATGTATACGATTAAGATTGAAATATGTATCGCACATTATAGAAGCATTAGAATTAATAATAGGAGAATCTAAATGATAAGTTACATTGTCTACAGATGATAACATCTCATAGTTCTCATTAAAAGAACGGGCATCTTCGCATGCTATCCATAAATTACATCCCTTTTCGAAATACTCGTTTATATCTATTTGTTGAGTGCATTCATCATCATAATATGCAGCATTGGCTGTTGCTATGAAACAGAAGTCTGCTTTCTCTAAAGGCATATTCATGAATGTATCTGCTGTTAATTGATTATCGTTTATCTTAATATTACTAGGAACATATCCATTATCAGAAGCACCAGTAAATACAGGAGATAAGCTATTAGACATATACTCGTTATAACAATTAATATTTAAATTATAAACTGTATCTATACAATAACTCATACTCTTTTTTACCATGGCTTTCCATAGGAAGAACTTAGGAGTATATTGAATAATATTATTTGGCATATAGTACCATTTTTGATTCGTATACTGCATCAAATTTGTAGTATTAACTTCTTCTTTATATCTATTAAATATCTTAACTTTACCATTCTCTAATTCTTGTCCAGGTATTAATGGAGTCATAGAATCTATGCTAAAATACTCACTAGGCAATTTGTCTATATTATATTTGCTGTAATCAATATCCATATATGCTAATGGTATATTTAAATCAGTATCTACACGAGATGTTGTTATAGTTTTTATTTTATGATTAGACGGATAAATTTTCATATTGCACCTCCTATCTTCCTATTACTATGTAACAGTTCTCTGATGGAACTAATTTAGTATCATAATATTTTTGTTCATTAATATATTCATAAGAACCATTTTTCTTTTCTGTATTATCGTAAATTACGTTAATGCCTTCTTTATCATTTGTAGCTATTTCTACAAGATAACTGTTATATTCATAATTGTAATTAATGCAATAACTGTCTAGCTTTACATAATCTACAATAAAATATTTATACTTTTCTGGATTACGTATAGTAACGTATCCTGTTGTATAATCAATATATACTTGACATTCATCGCCTTCGTACATTACATCGTATATATTACAGCATAAATCTATATTGTCTTTACCGCGTTCTGGTATGTAATATAATTTATCCATATCAAGTGTAGCATCTTTAGGAATGCCATATATAATGATTGCTCCTGAATTATTTATAGGCAAAGAGTTTAGCTTTATTAAGCTATCTGCTTTAAATATTTCTCTTTCTGTATTAGTAAAGATATAATAAGGAGAATCATTTTGCATTACAATTCTAAAGGATGCACTTAAGTCTAAAGGATCATTATGCTTATTAAGTACTACAATAGGAGATTTGATAAGTCCTGGAACTGATTTAGTAGTTGTAAATTGAACGCCTACATTAGTTTGACTTCCATCTTTATCAGTAAGTATTAAATTAGTTATTATTGCATTTACATTATCAAACATAATAAATTTAAGACTATCAATAGGAAGAGTAAACTTATTAGCATTAACTTCGTTACTGCTTACTAATTGTCCATTTTCATAAACAAAATGATATTTAATACCGACAGATAATTCTAAATCATTTAATCCATAATGTCTGTTTGATATATTGACTATTGCATATTCAGTTGGACTAAAATCTGTATCCCCTGGAACAAAATTAACGATAGCATCAAATTCTATCTTTGATAGTTCCTTTAAATCAAACTCTAAATAACTACGTTCTATCTTTACAAAATCACCTGTCTCGGGAGTTGTTTGAATATAACTATTATTCTTTGCAGTTGTAATTGCTATATCATTTATAGAACCATTGGTTCCAACAAATTTCAACGACACCTTAGAATCCATTGGCAATGTAAATGTCTTATTAGAGTTCAATATATTCTTTTCATCATCAACGATTCTTTCGTCATTTGAATACATAACATAAGGTTTAATATCACATAAATCAGACTTATTATATTTCAAATAATATGTGCCTTTTTCTAATTCTATATTTAATTGTTCTATTTCGGCATTATATTTACATCCCTTAAGTTCGAATCCATCTTCATTAAACTCTATGTATCCGCCATGAGTATTAGTCATATTAACATTCCAGTCATAAGGAATAGAAGAAGCGATAGCTATGTCTTTAATAACATTATCTTTAACAGAATAATATGCTATATTAAAACTATCTAAATCGCATTGAGAATTATATATAGCTATCTTTTGCCCGCCAACATAAATAGTATATTGATTATCGCGCTTAGAAATTTTAAACTCCAAATTTTCTGTGTAGCATTTAGCATATGCAGCATTCAAACTTCCTTGTATAGGATTGTTTACACTGTCAAGATCATCAAGATTACGATAGTATACGTCTACAAACTTTACTCCAAGTTTAAACATTAGCAGTTCTCTTTTTTGTGCTAAATAAGTACCAGCACTGTCGAGCAGTGCTATACCAAAGCCTGGATTAGCATAGTCGACAGTAACTGTTATATCTGTATCTCCTTTATATATATAGTTATCAAATAAGACATCCTGTTCATAAAACTTGATACCATTATCTATTTCTACTCTAGCTGTAGGTTTTATCACTTTATATCACCTCTAAATCTATATAATCTAAATCTATATATCCGTTTCTGTTATTAATTGCTACTTTAATTTGAAAGAATCTAGCTGAATTCCATTTAACTGTATTAATTAATTTGCCGTCGGCATTAAATTTAAGCAATTTCCAATCGCCCCAAACATCAGCACTATATTTATCAGAAGACGCTCTTATATAAAGATTTACATCATTTATATTACTTATAGCTTTTAAACTTATAGATTTAACTTTATAACTTAGATTCTCTTGAGCATCAAAAACGTATGATATAAAATTACCTCTTTCAGAAGTAGGAGCCATTAATAAGTTTTCTTTACTAGAACGATACTCTGCAAATAATATTAAATTATCTAATATTTTACCTGCAGGTATTGCAACTTTAATTTTTATATACATTTCTACATCTTTATTATCAATACATCCGTAATTAGAATTTTCATATTTATTAGGACTGTATACTCCATCTTTTGTATTAGAAGTATATATAGCAAATTTTAATCCTGACATTTCTTCAGTATTGATATTATTAAGTTTATAGAACAGACGTTTTATAGTATTAGGGTTTTCTATATAGATAGGTTGTGTAGTCAGATATCCGTAACCAGTATGAGAAGCTTGTACGTAGTTATTAGTCAATATTAAGTTGTCTAATTCACAAGTAGCAAACTCTTCTTTTGTTTCGTATTTAGCTAATATCGTTAATCCCCAATCTATATTAGAAGTAGTTTTTATACAACCATCTGAACATAAACTAGCACCTTTACAATCACAATATTTATTAGACTTAATAGCCATTCTATAGCATGTAGTTTCTGTCTTTTGATTTTCAATATTTAATCCTAATATATCTAAGTTCTTCATATGTACAGTAGAAGAATAAAGTTTATCTTTATCGTCAGTTATTATAATATCATCTAGAAGTTTGTGATCATATGTACTATGTACATTATTTTTAACAACTAAATAATATCTGCATTTATCTTCTCTTTGTAGTTCACTAGCGTATATATAACTAGCACTCTTAATAGGATCACCGATTTCTATATTTAATGCACGACTAAATCTAACGTCTTTATATGGTCTTTCTACTCCGATATATACATCTAAACCATAAGCCATGTATCCTATATAAGATATATCGTCATATAAATAATCTGTTATATCTATATATGCATAGCCCCAATCTTCTTCGAAGTTAAATTCTAAAGCCACATCATTTAATTCATAGTTTTCTAAATTAGATACTAAGCTTAATCTTACACCGAATGTATTCCATTCATTAAAGCTATTACATGCAGTATATTTGCCAAAGTTAGATATTCCATATATAGTTTCTTTATTGTAGTTAAATCCATATAAATTATTCATGCCTCGTAGATTCATAGCAGAATTACGTACATAATTATCAGTAGCTTTATAAGTTTCTATTTCGCCATTTCTTAATTTAGCATTAACAGAGTTAAGTCCTGTATAAGTATCTATATCAAGAGTACCGTCGTTGCTAAATAAGTAGTATTCTTTTCCGTTTATATAATAGTATCCTGTCTTAACTAGGACTGTATTCTCTTCAGCAAACTTATTAAATTTAAGATATGTGTCTACCATTATAGATTCAAATGATGGTTCACTGCAGTTAACATATACCAAATCACAATCTTTAAAATCTTCTAGGTTGCGTAAATCATACTTATCTCCATTTTCTATATTGAATATAGTATAAGTTGACAATTCTTTATAAGCATCTACAACGTAAGATATAGCTTCATACAAAGCATCTTCTGTATATACTAAAGCGACAGGTTTTTTAATTGTATATCTTATATGAACAGTTATCTTTTTATCTTTATCTCTTTCGTAAGCAGGCCACACTATAATTCCTTGATCATATAGAACTTTATAATCTTTGTATGGATCATAATCAGTATAATTATAATATTCATTTAATTGTATTATTCTATCTATATTTGCATATTTAAGCTTTACAAAATAATTATCTAAGTCAACAGTTTCGTCTATAATTAAATCTGAAGTTTCGTCTGTTCCATCATATGTCTTATATATTATCTTTGCATTATCTGGAGGAATTATAACATATTGTTGAGTGTATAAAACAGAGTTATCACTTAAACTATACATGTCAGCTATTTCCATATAGTTGCTTAATTTCATTCTATTTACAATAACTGTTTCTTGTATTTCATATGCTTCTATATTAAATAAATCAGCGTCATATTTGATATATAATTCTTTAATACCTACAGACCAGTTCTTAAGTTCATCAAATTCTCTCTGTTTATCAAATGGATAGAATTTAATATCTATAGGGTCAGAACCTACATAAGGCTCTACAGTATAGAAGTTTAATGAAGTAGTATCAATTAGAGGAGAGAAGTTGTTAACAACAGGTATTTCTTTCATCTCATTTAAGAATAGATTATATTCGTTTATAGCTGTAGATATGACAGAGTTTACAGGATAGAAAGATATATAATCAAAGTCATGAGTATTAGAGAAGCCATCAACTAGTATATCATCTGTACCCCATATTACATTTATGTCTGATGGTATGTCTTCAAATACATATTTAACTGCATTCTTTCTTTTAAAGTAATCGCTATTTATTTTAAATATTTCAAAATCTGATGTTGTATTACCAGTACTTATTATTAATCCATCAGCTAATTTACTACAATATACTCTATTCTTAGTTATGTCATATCCTTCAAATTGGCTCTTTAATATATCATGTAAAGAAACTATTACAGGATCAACATGCTTAATACCATTTATAGTAACTGCAGTAGCTATCTCTCCATTAGATAATAATAAGTTATAGAAATATTGTCCACTTTCTTCTATTAAATCAATTGAACCAGTTTCACTTATTACTGAATATACTTCATCCCAGTCATCTAGATTTAATCTAATATAAGCATCGTTGCTTGTAGCTTTATAATAAGAAGAAGAAACATAATTATCTATTCGTTCTATTTCTATATCATTAGCATCATATTTAATAAGCGTACAATCGCAGTTGCAATCTATATCTAATATTCTATCGTAATTATTTAAATATGTTATTGCATCTGTAGTATAGTAATTATTAAGTACGTCGCTTCCTATAGCTATGGAGTTGATTACAGGAGCATATGAGCTTTCAGTTTTCATTTCTATAAATAATTTGTTTTGTATATAATCAGGTAATATAAAAGTTCTATCATTATTTTCAACAGCTACAAGAGCTCCATTTGCTGCAGATAACTTAATTATATAATTATTATATTTAAAGTTACCAAGAGATACTTCTATCATATTCTTTAGTTTTAAAAACATTTTTATTTTTCGAGGAGCTAGTGTTTCTTCTGTTTCAAATACACTGCCTGCTCCAGATATACTGTGTGGTATATATTTATTATTTTCATAATCAAACATATAGAAATCTAAAGTAGTGTCTGTATTTAAAGTAAATGAGAACTTGTTGGCTTCTATATCTATTGTTATTTCTTTATAACTATCATAGTCAGTTCTAAGTATTAAATCATTATCTCTCCATAAACAGCCTTTAGTTACTATATCAGAATGAGCTAAATCGCTCATTTCGCAATTAGATGCAAAAGTTATTGTTTGATTTCCATAACCATTTATATTAATAGTTCCAGAACCATTTGTGTAACCATTTCTTATAGTAAATCCGCCTTTGTCTACATTAGTTAAATAGTTAGAAGTAACCATATTATTTATATTATTTATTGTTTTGCTTATAGATGTAGATGTTAATGTACCAGAAGAATTTAATACAAATCCATTAGTATTCTTCAACAATGACTCTGTCTTTAATATAGCTTTAGTTGTTTTATGTCTGTATGCTACAGTAGCTCTATATATTTCTATATTATAATTATTATTCTTAGGAACAAATTGTAATCTGTATCTGTAAGCATCAGTTATTTTAGAACCATCTGTTCTTGTTATATCTGTACCAAACTTATATACATCTTGTAATTTTAAAGTCTCTGTTACTTCATTAGAACTGTATATACTAAGATTTATAGCACCTGGATCTATTATTTTCATAGGAGCTGCTTTTAAGCGATACTTAACATTTACGCTATTTAACTTTTGATTATATTTCTGGAATGTTAATTTAACGTTCTTATATATCTCTTTGTTTCTTATATAAGCATTTAATGTTTCTTTATCTTTAGAGTAAAGAGTTATGTCAGCATTAGTTTTATTGACATTATTAGATAAAATAACTTTTAAATCATCTCCATAGCCTATACCATTTTGCCACTTAGTTAATGCTTCGTCCCATTTATAAGGTAAATATTCTATGCTTTTAAAATCATATTGCCATTCATCAAGATCCCATCTTTTCCATCTATAAACATCTCTGTTCATTTCATTTAATAAATCAAGTAATTCGCTGTAACCTTTATATGCTTTTCGTAAGTTTACAGCATCGACAGGTTCTATTTTTATGTCCTCTTTTTTAAGATTTGGACAATCTATTAACAGTTCAGACATTATAGCGTTTTTTAAACCTGATTCAGATGCATTAGGTTTATTCTCATTAAAGTAAATCATACGTTTATATAAATTTTCGTTAGATTCACCTTCATGTCTTTCCATTCCTATAAAGCATGCAAATTCATCATATATGTTCCAAACATGAATTCTAGTTAATTCATAATCAAGACAATCATTATCAATATATATTGTTATAGTGTTATTTCCGTTATACACTTCTTCTCTGATATATATCTTACCATTTTCATAATAAGATAAATAGTTATCAGTAGCATTTAGAAACTCATCAACATCTAATGTTAATTTATAATTTGTATTATTATATACAACTTTTACATTATCAGTATTTTGCATAATCCCTATAGTAGCCATATAAGAAAAGGCCACAATGTTGTGACCTTCTATTCTATCTAAAAAATAAGAATCAATATATTCTTGAATAGCTTTTTCTATATCTAAAGATTGTTCTGTTACTGTACTTAGTAATTTGCCACCTGTAGATTTAGAATGTCTTTTTCTTATATCTGACCATGTAGGGAAAAAGTCAATTGCACGTTTAATCATTTTTTCGTAATCAAACATTCTATCACCTTACCCTTCTAAGATTCAACATCCCACCATATTATTTGATTATATACAAATCTTGCTTTAATTGTTTGCAAAATTTCAAAATCAGTAGATTCTTTGTCATCTAAATATACTTGAACTATATTGAAATATTCAACACCATCTACTGCTAATCCTATTTCGTTAATGTCTCCAAGTTCTAGATAATCACCTGGAGCAATACTATTTACATAATCTTTTACTTTGTCACTTACTTCTTGTTTAATAATATATTGATCTCCATCAGTTTTAATTTTTAAATAAGCAACAAATTTTACATCAACAGGAGTAGGAACTCTAAACTCGACTCTTGATGATGGATTAATAACAGTAGATACTTTATCAGTAGCTTCGTCTATAGCCAATCTAATATCATCTTCATCGTAAGATAAAGGAGTCAAATAAATAGTAGCTGTACCTACTCCTTTAGTATATTGAACATAATTAGCAGCTGTAGAGAATTCTAATTCTTTGCATTTATCATTTATAGCTGTAGAGTTACATGACGCATGTCTTAAATTCCAGTTCATTAATCTGTATTTATAGTTCTCATCACTCTCGCCATCTATCCTAGGCAAAGAAACAAAATAACCAGTACTGTCTAATTCATCACCAGTTTGTTCTGTAAATAAATATGGCTTTCTATTATCTTCTATGGTTTGATATATTGTAGAAAATTGATCTGCTATTGCAGAAAAGAACATATCAATTACAGTTCCTCTTCCAATATCTATATTGGTTTTTTTGTAGAAAGTTTCTTTCAATTCTTTATATATTTCTAATAATGTTTTAATTTTAATCACCACCTATACATAATAATAGTAATTATAATCATCATTTTTGATTGTTATCATTAAACTATTACTATAATCTAAGTAGATAGTTTCTATTTTTTGAACATCAATTTCTGCATTTGGTAAAATGTCGCTTATAGCTCTTTTAGCACTTTCTCTAATGATACTAAAATTATCATTATCTACAATTATATTATGTTTATATAAATCTAAATCAGATCCTATATCTTCATTATTTAACAGCGTGCCTAATGCAGTTTGAAGTCTTATTTTTATCTGTTGTTCAATATAATCTTCATTTTTAGCTATTACAACTTCTTTGTTATTCTCTATTTTCTTGATATATAAATTTAAACATATACCAGGATTTAATATTCTATCTTCTTTATGATTCTCTAGATATGAGAACGAAGATAGATTTTCGGTATAAAAATTTATAGTTAATGTATCACTTTTAGATACAAAGAAGTTTAATTCAAAGCTATTGTTTAAGACTTGTGATTCTTCAAATAGCAAATCTCCATTTTTATTTAATTGAAAATCTATCATACTGTATCACCTATTTTCTTGAATTATCTTTAGATATTTTATAATCAGCTATATTGTCATAAGCATCATCTAAATCTAAATCTATATTTTTATCTACAGCATAAGGATCTAATATATTACTAAATATTGGTACACGAACTTGGCGTCTTATAAGAACCCACTTCTGTAATGTTGGCTCCCAAACTTTAACAAGTACTGTACCCATCATAGTTAAGTTCCCTATTGAAGTATTCATAACTTCTTTCATATTAGTTAATTCATATAATTGAGAATTAAGCTTATGATAGTTTACGCATAAGTCACTAGTTACAATATCTTTTTGTACAGTTATTGTATTAGAATGCAAACTTATTTCTGTAGCAGAACCTGCTTTAGCATTATGTTTATATTGCGTATAATTACCAGATGATAAGTTAACATTACCTTCTTTATCATAAACCATAGATGAACCAGAATTCTTATTTATAATACCTTTAGATGTATTGGTATCAGCTTTCTCTGATTGTGCAACGGCCTTAGTAAATAAATTATCTTTGCTTTCTTCTAAACTCATATACATCACTCCTTATTTATTGTAGAAATCCACCTAATGTACTATTTATACTGTTACTATAATAATCATAATTAGTACTATTATTAACTGAGCTATCATATCTTCCAGTTATAACAAAACGTCTACCGTCTTCAGCTATATTAACTAGATCACCAACAGCTGGTTCCCAACTAACTAATCCTTTATCATTATTATCTTTTCTTATAGCAACATTATATTCTACTGTGTTAGCACCGTCCCTGTTTATAACAGAGACAGTGTAACAATTTGAATTTGATATCTCAATTACTTTAGCTATCTTTTGTTGAGATATATTATATTTATCACTTCTATTAACTACGTTAGAACGTATTGTGTTTTTTAAACTTGACATATTATTCACCTGTCTTTCCTGGATATACTGTTATTGCAACGCCATTATCAGTGTCTTGATAAGAAAATACATGACGTTTTATTTTTTTATTATTTGGTCCTAATGTTTCGCAATCTGTTTGTTTTCTAGCATTCTTAACTGCTGTTATTAATGAATCTTTGTTATCACAGTCAAGTACAAATGCAAATCCTGTGCTTTTCCATGAACGTGAATCATTAACCCTAGTACCACTATTAAAAGTAAGCTCTGCTCCTTGTAGAGCTTCATCTTGCATTATTACTTTTATTACATATATAGCATCTGTTTGTATCATAGGTAAATCAAAAACTTTACCTTTATCATCTGTGATATATTTAATAACTCTATCTCCACCTTCAAATTTCATACCTACTTCTAAGGCACTAGTTGCATGAGCTATTTTAAAGTTTTTAATAACAGAATGTCCTCCACTTTTAGCAAGCTTAATTTCGCCATCATCTTCTATAGGAGTTAAAGCTAAAACTCTTTTATTAGTAGGCAATTCTTTTATTGTTACTTTTTTCTTTTCATCAGGAGGTAAACTTTCGTATTCTTTTTTATCTGGATCATCGATACCACCTATTTGATAAAGTAAGAATGTTTGATCTGTTTTGCCTTTAGTATCAAAGCTCAATAATCTATCTTTGAATTTAAGGGCTTGTATTTCAGCTCCATTAGATGAATACTCTTTTGAAGCATAACCACATATTTCTTGATATAGATTTTCTATAGATAAATTAGTATCATTAGACATTTGAGCTATACCTAAAGATTCTCTCCAATGTTCAAATACACTATCTACATTTGAGCCTTTACAGAAAGATTTAGTTAATGAACCAACTATAGGCACATCAGTTATCTTTTCATAACCTGCCATTATCATAGCTTGTATAGAGTCCTTAGATTGTTTGTAAGGATAACCCATTACAGAACCACGATGACCTGCCATACCAGCTATTAATTGTCTTTGATATTTATTTATAGGATAAACAGTTAAAGCTTGAACGTTTCTTAACCAATTAAATAAAGCAGCTTGAATATTTTTTGCAATTATAAATATACAAGCACCAGCAACAACTGTTTCGATTAATGTTACAGGATTTAATAATACAGCAGCTACACCCGCAGTTTCAGTTCCAACTGTAGTAGAAGTTATTAATTGATTAAGACTTGCCCAAGCTTCTGCTCCACCTAGGCTTTCTACTAAAGTACTTAATTTAGCAGATGACATTATTGAAGAAGTTAAAGTTGCTGTAGCACTAGATTCAATTAATTTAGCCATACCTAATCTAGCTGTAACAGCTATGCCTTCAGTAGCTAAGAAATGTCCAGTTACATTTTGATAACTTGTTTCTTGAGTACAGTCTACTGCACGAACTATTAAATCAGGAGTTATTGTAGTAGTAAAACCTGTTTCACTGTTCATACTAAATACAACTGTTTCTACTTCCATTTGTCCAGACATATCTTCATATGTATCTACGATATCAAATCTATCGTATGGTTTAACTGAAGGATCTCCTATTACACATAATTGTCCATCATACATATCCTTTACAGACTCTCTAAGTACGTTAGTAGTTATCTTTCTTGCTAATTGTTTGTTAACTTTATCATCATCAGCATCAGTTGACCATCTTTCTGATAAACCAGTTATAAGTGGTATGTCGATACCGCCGTTACCACTAGCTATAAGACCAGTATCTACTGTCATAGATTTTTGATATTCAGGATATATATTCATGTCTAGATATACAGGGCCTACTGTAGCTTGTTCATGTCCCCAGATAAAGTCTGTTGCTTGCCATGTACCTACAGCATTAGTTTTCATATTAGCTTCTGTAGCTTCGATGCTATTATAAATTATATCGTTATAAGAATCAAAATAATGATATTGTTGGAAAGGTTTACGTCTTTCATATATAACGCTGTTTACTTTCTTATAAGCATATGCATAATAATGATTACCTTTCATCATACATAATGTACTTCTCATACCAAAGTCTCTGATTGCTGCAAAATAATCATCACCTGCATGAGCGCATAGATTAACTATTTCCCACATAGATTTATCTTGTATTGAACAGTTGATTGTAGGAGTCGAATTACTTTCTGACTTATCAGGGACTAAAGCTGTTACACCTGATAATATAGCTTCATCTGATACTTCGTATAAGTTTTGAACTATTTCACTATCTGCAAATATATCTTTAAATCTTCGGTCTCCGAAATGATATATACCAAATGGGTTTTCAGAGAAGAATCTGTTATTAAACATTTTTCTGATAGCTGTTTTAACTACGCCACCGTATTTAGCAGTCATTAGTTTTGCAACTAAGTTCTTAGGAGTTTCACCACCACGAGCTATTGCTCCACGGATATCTTTACATATTGTAACCCAGCTTTGTGCTTCTTCAAGAGATTTAGCTTCAAGTTCGCCGAATGCATTTAATGGATTCATTAATTCATGACCATCACCTTGACATACTACATCGATAGTTTCGCCGCAGTTAACTTCGGCTATTTTACCATTAAATACTATAGGCAATTTAGAACCGTCAGAACCATAACCCATTCTTACATGAATTCTAACACCTGCACTTAATACTGTAGTATCTGTTAATTGTTTACGTCCACGTATCATTTCTTCTGTATTTAAATAAGCACGAGGAGAGAATATACTATTGAAGTAATCTTTAACACCATATACATCTACGTATTGTTGATACACTGTATTATCGTATGTAGAAGCATATGAAGTATATAAGTTACTCATAGTAAATGTGCATGTATCTGCTGGTACTTTTCTAGATTTAACAATATCTATATTGCTTATAGCCGACATGTTGTAGAAGTTATCGTATAATTTCCATGTACCTATACGTCTACCTTCATCTACAAATATAATATAGAATGTAGGGAAGGCCCTTACCAATCTACCTCTTTTATCAGTAGTAAGCATATCGTAGAAACTATGAAGTACATATCTTCTAGGATCATTAGAGAAGTTTTCAGCTATCTCTTGCATTAAAGTATTAAATATCTTTTGTGCATTTGATGTTATAGCGTCTGAATCTGTTTCCATATTTGTTCCTAACATTTTAATTCCAGCTAATGCTTGTAAGAATTTATTCATAGGAGTACAGTCAGCAGTACCTACGGAAGTACCAAGAGTCATATTATTTAATTCGTCGTAATTTCTCTTTGTTACTAACTTAGCTATTTTAGCATTACAGTCTATTGCCATTAACATAACTGGATAAATCATTCTAGCACTAAATATTTGAGAATAACTTACTGGTATATCATCTTCTATTAATGCATCCATGTCTTCTTTAGACATACCATATTTCCTTTCTATTGCATCATTAAGCCCTTCTTCTTGTAGCTTTTTGCCACTGCCGTGGTCTTGATCGCCACTATTATAGTTTAAAGAACTATCCCATTGATCAATATATTCGTTCCATTCTTTTTTTACTTGGTCATAGTTTCCAGCTATAACGTCTACTTCACTTATAAAATAACCATCTATTAACATCTCTTTTAGCTTTTGTAATACTACACGTATGAAAGCTACACAGTTATCACATGCATTAGTAGATATAGCTTTTATATAATCACGACCTTTTTTACTTCTATAACCTTGATAGTTATAATATGGATCAAGGAATCCTTTTTCACACCATTTAGGGTCTTTACTTAAGTCGTACATTTCTTTACATTTATAATTAACTTGGCTCTTAGGACACATCATATTTTGTATTCTTTTGATATTGTATTTGCCTATTCCCCAAGCACCGAAGAAGTCTCCGACAGTAGCTACATAATACCAATAAGCATCTTCCATGCCTAAATTCTTATCTTTAGCTATCTTCTTTATATCTTTATCATTTTCGTCGTATGCTTTAACTACTTTATTGTCTTTATATCTTATATTAGGTTTATTAGTATCACCGTTAATAAATTGTTGCGGAGCCCAGTCATTATTATTCTTGTTATATTGTTGACCAGTACGACAACAACCTGCTGCGTAAATATATCCTTGTAAAAATAATGGTAGATTACCTTCATCCCATACATCTTCATCGAATTTTTCACCAGCATTATCAGTAGTAAAAGAAGAGTCTCCGTAATAATAACCATCTTTTTCGCTAAAGTGACCACTAGCTGCTCCACCACTTTCACCAGCAGTAGTAGCAAGTTTCTTTAATCCGCCTTTTGAATAATTACCCATAGGGTCTAAAATATTTAATAGCCTTATACCAGCGTCTGTATCAAATACTTTACAGAAAGCATCAGCAACACATGATAAATCAGCATATCTATTTCCGCCTTCTAATTCCATTGGAGAATATAATATTTCATTTATAGCAAGAATAGCATTTCTTCTCTTTGTATATATTTCGTTTACCCATTTCGCTTCTTTATCTTCTTTTTTACTGTTAGCTTTGTTAATACCTGATACTTTTAATCTTTCAACCAAATCATTAACATAAGTTTGAGACAATGTAGCAAACCAACCTTCTTTTATTTGCCATCCATTTTCTATACCATAAGCTGTTAAGCAAGATAAAGTTGTACCTAATTCCATTAAGTCATCGAAATTATCAGATGCGAACATACTACCCTTTTTAAATAAAGTTTCTTGTTCACCTGATACATTGAGTTGGCTCATTAATTCTTGTGCATATTTTGACACAGAGTTTTGACTGTTATCGCACACATCAAGTCCCATTATCTTATTAAGCTTAGTTGCTAAAACAAGACCGCTGTCATCTTCCATATGTAATACAGAATCACTGACAGAACATTGACCTACCGTCTTCGTCTCTGTACCATCTTCCTTATCCTTTTCAGCTGCTACATAATACTTATCATACAGATATGTTTTAACTATCTCTTTAGTCATCTGAGCACTGTATTGATAAGAATATATAATATAGAAATCAGGATCGACATATGCCCTATTCTCATTAGCATATTTTAAATAGCTCCAACCTAGTTTCTCTAATTCAGCAAGACTAGGCAAATCTAAGTCAGGATACAATTCAGATTGTGCTAATGCTTCTTCTAATGAGAAATAATCTTTTATGTTAGTAGATGCTATGTCACTAGTAAATCCACTAGTATTTATTTTACGTAAAGCTTCTCTTTGTCTTAATGTTCTATCTACAGATGTGAATCTCATTTGTATTTGATAAGTTCCAGGGAAACCATCTACTGTTGTTACGTTAACATTTTCAACTAAGCATTCATTAATTCCTAGCATCTGTAAATAATCATTTTTAGCTTTAACTGGGAAACAAGGCATTACTCTACGATATGTTTTTGTTGTTTGTAATGCATAAGCAGGTAATTGATTCATTAATGATACTACTAATAAATCTTGTGTAGTAAACATTATTTCAAATGTTACGTCTCCTCCACCCATAAATTGAGGAGCAAAACCATCTTGAGCTTTTAAATACATTTCTGTAAAAGTATTTTGTGTCACTACATGTAATAAATCTAGATCTATACTTACACTGTTGCCGTTTAAGTCTTTTATATAAGGAACGAATTTCATAGCTTTAGGATCTGTATAGTTTGCATAATTAAACACTTCAGAAGTTGTACTAACTTTAGATGGTTTATTACTTCCTGAGCCTGCGGCCATTATAGCGGCAAGTCCTGCATCATAAGCAGCTGATACGCCGACAAACTTACTGTTTTCATCATATTGAGCTGTTACAATATATTTACCATATCCATCTTTAAAGAAATTAGCTGATGAAGCACCTTCATCTGTCTTAGTTGATAAGTCTCTGACATATTCTCTAATATTATCTAGACTAACTTTTGTAGTATCAAGCTTAATATTAAATGTCCATACGACTGCTGTATTAGCGCTATTTAGCCCTTCATCTAGTGTAACATCACTAACCCATCCTAAATTAAATAATACATTTAGTCTGTTATTGAATATAGTTTTAAGATTGCTAGGTTTAACATCCATAACATGAGTTCTTGATTTAGACCATGATGTAGCATAATCATCAGTACGGAATATATCATTAGTATTAACACCAATTACGCTATCTGATGTATTATATTTATTTTTAAGTTGAACTCTACTATCTTTAAGCAATGTTTTAAGTTTGCTTTTAAAAGTATCATTATCTACTAATGGATCATCGCCAGCTATTTTATTTACATAATTTGATTCATCATTATTTAATGATACTGAAGATATCATTTGACCATATCTATCTTTATCTTTTTTACATTGCAAAGCTTTAGTTAACCAGCTATCATCTGGTACGTAAAACTCTATACTTTGAGAAGTTAAATTCGCACGTTGTAAGACGTTCTTATAAGAATAATAATATTCGCCATACTCATATGTATTATAAGTATATTTGCTTATTTCTTCTCCGTGCATGATACATCTTTGATAATAATATCTATAAACTTCCCATTCAAAACATTTGGCAAATATAGGTTCGAAATCTTGTATTTTACCAGTATCACTATTTACATATTGTATAGGTAAATCTGGCATATAAACTCTGTAATTAAACTCACGAAGAGTAAGAGTAGCTTTAAGCAATTTAGGAAATCCCTCGACCGTATCAAGTGAAATACCTACCATTGTTACAGCTTCTATTCCTAATACATTATTAATATAATAATTATGAATAGGTAAGAAAGGACATATTCTGAATTGAGCAAATAATGCTCTCAAACCATTCATATAGTAAGTAACTTTTGTACCATTAGGCGTTTCTGCTTTATATGGAATACCATTAATACCATTTTCACCATAAAAGAATACGTCCATTTCAAGTACTTGTTCACGGTTAGCTTGGTTTTTGACCATGGTACCTTTACTTCTTAATAGCGGTACTTTTGTATAATCTATGTTACTTACATTACGAATACTTTGTGGAGGAATTAAGAAAAAGCTATCGCCAAGTAATACAGTACATTCTTTTTCTGCGTTCCATTCTAAACCAGTAAGAGATTCATGAAGCTTGATCATTTTTTCAAATGATTCATTTCCATTAACATTGCTATCATCTATAAATCTGTAAGAGTTATTATAACTTCCTATTTTAAATGCATCATTACTTAATCCGTTATAAATGCCTTCTAATTCTGGAGAACCACTGAAATCAGGATCAGGTTCAGTAAAATTAGTACCTGCTTGAACATATTTAGATACATTAATCCATACAGATTCTCCGTTCATTTTCATCTTAACATATAGTGTACCTAATAAACGTCCATATTTATCTGTACCAAATGGAGAATATGTTAATCTACTTAATGGTCTACCGTCTTGTTTATTAATCCAACTTTGTATTATATTTTTCACTGTTTCAGGGAAATAATATAAAGAGGTATAACATGTATATGTAGGAGCTGTTCTAACTGCAGTAGTAGTGTGAGCATCAAGTATTAGTATCATATCTTGTATGCTACTCTTCTTATCTATTAAAAGCTCTTTAATTCTTTTTTGAGCTTTATAACCATCTAGTACTGTATCTTTACCCCAAGATTTACCAGCTCCTACGACTAACATAGGAGTACCGCCAGCATAATCGCTAGATGAACTAAATAAATAAGAAGCATCTTTTTTAACTACTTCTAGATAAGTAGTTATTCCGTCTTGTTTGTTTTTGTAAAACAAAACAGAGTGCGATTTGTCTCTTTCTGAAAGAGTCCATTTGTTAGGATCATCGCTCTTATTCTTATTTATAAGATAAGGAGCATATTGTATCTCAGCTTTTTTAGATACAGCTAATCCTTCTATTTGGTCCCATGTTAATGCTTCTAATTCTGTATCTTTATTATAAACAACTACAGCTTCGTAGTGAGGGATTTCGGCACAGTCTACGCCTGCAGCTCTGACTTTAATACCGCCTCTGTCGTCGCCACCGCTACTAACACAGTTCATAGATTTAATATAATCTTCAAATCCTTTATATGTTTTAGAACCTATAGTTGCGCTTTTGCCACCATCATCTATATCAGAAAAACTAAAACCATATGTATCACCATCTATAGAACCCATGTCAAGCATGTTCTTATTATATTCTATACCGTCTACACTTAATACCCAGACTTTTTCTTTATCATCATAGCCTAGAGTTTCACTATAAGGAGCTTCGCAATAATAAGCTACATTCTTATAATCATCTTTACCTTTATTTAAAGAATCAGATATAGACCCTAGGTATTCAGTAATACAATCTTCTTTTATCATTTCGTAGATATTAGGGACAAAATCTTCTATATCCATATCAGTATTTTCTACTTTAGAGACTTTCATCTCTGCCCATTTATCTCTTATATCTGAAAGATTATTAGCCATTTTTTCACTTCCTTTACATATAATAAACGATAGGCCTAGGACAATCTAAGCCTATCATAATATATCCTACTTAATAATATAGTTTTACATATAATTATTAATTATTTTTTCGATATCTTTATCTGACCATCCACCACTACTATTACTTTTGAAATTCATATTTATACTTACTGCGCCACCAACAGAGGCTGATACTGCTTCTTTCATAGCTCTTTTCATATGACGCTCACCTTTCTTAGTATTAGCATTGATATTGATAATATAGCCTTGTTGTGAATTACCTGTAACAAAGCCTCCTTGATTGTCAAAAAATTCAGGAACAGTCATTCTATCGTTTGCTTGTTGTCTTTGTTGTTGTTCATCTTGAACAGCTTTACTCTTTTTAAGTGGTCCACCTGCATATCCTGCAGCAGCTACACCTATAGCTAAACCGATAGCACTAAATCCTATTATAGAAGCGGGGCTACTTAATAAGCTATCTTTGCCGCCTTCAATTATATGTTCTAATGTTTCGTTACCAGCTTTAGTGATATTTTTAAAGTTGTTTATATTCTTTAATCTATCGGCCATAACTCTAGTACCTTGTCTTTCAAAATCGTGTTCCTTATAAGATACATCTTGACCACTTAATAGACTTTGTATTAAAGCTGTATGACTCTCGCCAGAAGCTCCTTCTACATTAACTAATCTTTCTACACTACCACCATTTCTACCGAATACAGCAAATAAGTTAGCATCTGCTCTAAAACTTTCGCTAGTCTTATTTAATGTATCTATAGTGTCATAATATTGTTCAGCAAGATACATAGCCTTACCTTTTTCAGTAGCATCTTTAACGCCTTCTTTTTCATATTTATCAATATAAGCAGAAGCCTTGTTAATCATAGATTCACTTAATGTACCATCATCTACCCATGTATCAAATTGACTAGCTACAGTAGAAAATCTACCATAACGTTCGAACCAATTTAAGAAATCTTCACGAGTTTCTTGTGTAGCTCTAGCACTTCTTATTGATTGCATTGTTCCACCAAATGACATGAAACGATCATCGCCAGCGTACATTTTAAGCTTTTTAGCTGATATAATATCTTGTTCTGAACCACCAGAGAATAAAGTTATATTTCCTCTTTTTAGAGCAATAGATTTTAGTTCGGGACTATTTCTAATTTCACTTTCGCTCATACCAGATAATCTTAATCTACGTTCAGTATCTTTTTCTGCTTGAGCAAAGTAATTATCAGATGCTTGTTTCATAGCATATAATTGAGCATCAACTAAACCTATGGCATCTTTAGAACCTTTGAATAATAGTGATTCAACATATTTATTTTGTTGGATTCTTCCAAGTGCTGCAGTTTCTGCTTTGTCAGCTACTTGACTACCGCTTTTTTGTAATATATAAAGCATTTCATCTAAAGCTTCTCTTTGGTTGTTACCAAACGAAACAATAGTTTTAGCAGATTCTTTATCTCCTATTTCTCTCATGCCTTCAACGTATTTAAACTTTTCGCCTTTAAATAAATCAGGTTGTTTATCTAATACATTTACAGCTTCTGCAAAATAACCTTTTAATTCGTTATCGCTTTTAATTAATTCTCCAGCTCTAACATTTTCTCTTCTATTAAATGTTCTTAATCTACCAAGAGATGAACGGCCGCCTTCTACTTCTGCTAATAAGCTGTTACCATCTACTGATAGAGCCATAGATTTATAAGCTCTACCACTATCTTTAGCAAGTGTCTCTGCTACGTTTTCTCTTACAACTTTAGCATTGTCTACAGCGACTCTAATAGATTCTAATTCTTTTCCTCTAAAGAAATCATAAGCTTCGCCAAGTTCTTCAGCAGTACCTCTGACATGATTTTGCTTCATTGATTGAATGGTATTTCTACGTAAGTTTTCTTCAACCATATCTTTATCTAAAGAATCTATGTCTATGTTTTGAGCTTTTAAATCAGCTTTCATTTGTGCCATAGAATCTTCTTTATGTTTGTTATATAAAAGATAGTTTACATTATTCTTTGCTATTTTAACTGTTGAAAGTGAGTCACCGTCAAGGTCACCATTAACATTAGATAAAGTATGTCCTGCTATAGCTGTAGCATTGTCAGCTAATGTTGTATCTAAGAATGTGTAAGTAGTAAGTGCAGATGTATCATATATATTAGGATAACGGTCTGAAATATCCATAGTACCATGAGTTTTTAAATAGTTTGTCATTTCACTTCTTAACTCAGTTTTATCGGTAATAGGTACCATGTTTCCACTAGCATCTTTCTTAGTGAATCCCATTTGTCTCATGAAATCATAGTCAAAGTATCCTTTATTTTGGAAATCTGACATTGATGATAATCTGTAGTTATAATATAAACTAGGACCATTAGGACCATGTGCTTCCCATTCAGATACTGGCTTACCTAATATTGTCGCATTGTTTCTGAACCAATCTTCATCAACTTTATAATTGTCAGGAGTATTTGCTCTTATCTTATCTATTAATGGATCATGAAGTTCTGATTCACCAAGAGTAGCTTGTATTTTAAGACGTTGTGCAGGAGCATTAACTCTTACTTTCGCTTTCTCTGCAAATACACTACCTTTCTTAACTATTTGTTGACTTTCGGTATTTAATTTATCGTATAAGTCATCCATTCTGCTAACTAATCTAAGACCTTCTTCAGTATCATTAAATCCTAGGTTAGACCATTCTTGCCATGTATTAGCTAAAGCGCCTGCAGTCTTTTGCCAGTCTCTTTTAATTTCTTGACTGTTGACTACATTACCTAATCCAGGCACTGCTATGTATCTATTTCCTGTTTCAGACATATTAGCATAATTTTCACCTAAATCTAATAATATAGTTTTGTCAGCATATGAGCTTACAAATTGACCAGCTGAAGCTCTACCAAGATTACCTACATATTTTTCTGCAGGTACAACTTCTACTCCTTTGTCTAGTAAAGGCTGTAAATCAACATTTCCGCCAGCATTAAATTTAGCACCAGCATAAGCGATATTACCTTGATAGAATAATTCGGCACTATCAGTTCCTAGTTTCATGCCACGTTTTCTGACTACTTCATTGTATATAGGTTCAAGATGTCTGTATTCTTCTTCCTTTAGCATCTTTTCAGTTAGCTCATCTTCTTCTAATGGATTAAAAGTAATCTGTTGTTTAATATCTTCTAACCATGGTTTATTGACATTATCTGTTTTATATTTTTTATTTATTTCAAATTCTCCATCTTTATTACGAGCTATTAACTTATCAGAAGCTTCTTCTATTAATTTAGTATATCCATAAGGATCACCACTGTTTGCAATTAAATTACTTAAACGTCTTTCAGTAGTACTATTTAAAGCTGAGTTGCTAAGTATGTTTCTAAGCTGATCATCTACTTTCATAAATGCAGCACCATCAGACATAGCATCTATTTCGTTACGTATTTCTTCTATTCTTTCTGGTAGAATTTTAAGTAAATTAATATGTTGTTCTGTAAGATCTTCAGGCTTAATCGCCTTTACTTGATCTAGCATATGATTGTATTGTCTTAAAGCTTTTTTAGCGTCAAGATATTCTTGACTGACACCAGATTGCACTTCTGAATCTTCAGCGAATGCAGTAGAAGTAACACCTATAGAACCAATAGCATGTCTTTTACCATCTACAGTTATTGTCTTAACAGCTCCAACTAATTCATCTACGCCTTCAAGATTAGTATGAACTAATTTATCTTCTTCTGGAGCATTCTTAAGTATAGTTTTGTTTATTTCTCTGAATAAATTAATTATCTTTTCAGAGTCTAATACTTCAATACCTTTTTTATTTTTATCATATGTATTTGTACTAAATAGCAATGATAAGTTTTGAGAAATGTCGAGAGTCTTAGCTTCGTTTACTCCTTTGCTATTATCCATTTCTCTTATAAAGCCAAACTTCTTAGGATCAGAAGCTATTATTTCAGCTACTTTATTTATACCTGATTCCCATTGTTCAGTATTACTAGCACCTGGTTTGGCTGTATATTTACCAGTAAGTCTTATAGCTTCACCTAATGCACTAGACATTTGATGACCCATATTTTCATGGCCTGTAACATTATCATTAGCTATTACAGATACCATACCGAATATACTATTTTCACCAAATACAAAATCACGATAAAGTAATCTTTCACGTTTAGCAGCTTCTTTTAAATCTTGTATAGTATCAAAACCATTTTGTTTAAGAATGTCTTTTGCTGTCTTACCACCATCTTTATAAGCTTTTTCTAAATCATGATACCAAGCATCAAGAGTTTCATCTCTTAATACGATATTTTTAATCCAATGGTCTTTTTCAGTATCAGTTAATATCTTTCTTATCCTTGGGTCATGTGAACCAGCTTTTGCATATGGTATACGAGTCATAGATTTTTCAGCACTATTAGAGAAAGTTTTAGGTAATTCTTGTTGAGAAATATGTGCTACTTCGTATGCTGCAGTAAACTCATCGCCATTTGAAAATAGATTGATTACATCTTTTATGTTAATATCTTGTTTGCTAAAGGTATCATTTATAATTTTTGATATTTCAGCTTCAGATAATTCAATGCCTTCTTTATTTCTAAACTTCAGACTTAATACGCTTTCTGGAAACTTAGAGCCGAATCTTTTTTCTATATCACCAAATGCTTCGTAAGGGAATATAGTTTCTCCACGTTTAATAATAGTACCAGAAGACTTAACGTATCTATAATGTCCGTTTTCGTCTCTCTTTAATTCACCAAACATCTCTCTCATTTGAGGGATTTTAGTCTTGATTAATTTCTCAGGATCTTCTCTTTCAAGCATAGCTTCTATAGCAGGAATAGCATTTAAGTTATAGCTTATTTTTCTAACATCTTGAGGATTATCTCCGATAAGTCTTTCAAATAATTCAGGGTCCATAAGTTTACCTTGTTCATATACAGAACCTCTTATTATATGTTCTACTTCAGACATTATTTGTTCAACATCATCTGCTATATACTTTCTATCTGGATCGTTTGAGTATTTATTTATAATAGAATCAATTACTGAATTTCTCTTATATTTAACTAATTGAGATATGTTTTGGTTTGACATATTTAATTGTCTTATTGCAAAGTCACTTGCTAGATTACCGACTTCTTTAACATTTTTATATATATTTGCATGTACTTGTTTAGTATCTATAACTCTAGCACCTATTAATAGATTTTCATATGTCTTACTAGCTTCTTCTATAGTGTTCGCTTTTATCCAGTTTCTATTAAAAGCAGATACTGATACTGGACGACCATAGTTATCAAATCCTCCAGAGCCTTGTGGAATATATAATTCATTGGCTACTTTTATACCCTTAGTCTCTTTAGTTTCTTTACCAGTATCATTTATATGTTTTAATATTCTATCAACAACAGAGTTATTAGTAGTAGCTCTATTGAATTCTTGTAGTATAGGAACTACGTCTGGAGACATTAATGATCTTTGCATAGGATCAAGTTTACCAGGTTCTAAAGATTCTGGTATTCTTCTTTCCATTATGTTTTGTAAATCATCGACATTGAATTTATCATTGTTACTCATACGAGTTATAATGCTATGAAATTCTCCATCTTCTTTAAATAGTTCAGGGTATAATGGGTCTACTCCTCTTATATCAACTGGGCTATTAGCTAATAATAAAGAACCATAATTATATTTATAAACAGGAGCTTCATTAAGATCGACTTGTAATTTACCAACAGTTCTTCTGAATGAGTCAGGATCTACTTCACCCTTTTCTGCTAACCTATTAATTCTTTCAACTAAAGTCTTCATTCCACCAAAATGGTCATCTAAATTAGTTCTGTATTTTAAAGCCTTTGTTCTTTGATCATATTCTAGTACATGGTGTATAGCAAGTCTTTGACTTCCACTCTTACCATATAAAGCACCTTGGTCACTTATGATTCTAGCTATATTATCTAAGTCGACCATCTTTTCTCCTTTTTGGATAAATAGTCTACCAGACTTTTCATTAAATACTAGATTCATATCTACGTTACCTGCGGCATTTATTAAGTCATTAAAAAATGTTCCGTATTGCTTTTTTAATGTACGATATGCTAACATAGTATCTTCTATAGCGTCAGTGTTTGAACCATGCAATGCTTTTAAATCCCTAGAGAAAGTACCTTCATCTACAATAAAGCTGTTGACTAATTTCTCAACCATTTTCTTTCTATCTGTACCTTTTGCTGAAGATACATCTATAGTCTTACCTATACCTTTCATAGTTTCTGCCATTGCTTCAGGAGTTAGATTGTTTCTGTATTTACTCATTAGATAATTAGTTTTTATTCCACGTTTTGCACCTGATCTAATAACTCCAGCTTCTGGATTCACTTCACGAACTTCAGAAATACCTTGTTCTAAATATGACAAAGCATGACGTAGATTATAGTCTTTCTTTTGTATATAGCTACCTAGTTCTATTATATGTTGATTCTTACTAAGCACTTTATCTTTAGATAATTCGTCATTTACAAATTGATAAAATACTTGTCTACCAGATTGTATTCTTTCAGTTTCTGTTAATTGACGTGTCGCACCTGTTTGTATTTTAATAAGTTTATCTATAAAGTTCATACCAGGGTCAGAGCTATCAAGACTATATTGAATTATATTTTGATACTCTTTAGGTGACATAAGACCATTAATATTACTAGCTTTCTTATTGAAATAAAAATCTTTGCTTAGTTTAAATTCATACATATTATCTACTAAAGCTTTAGGCATAAGTTGAGCGTCAGCATTTAATGCTAAGTTACGTACGCTTTTTTCAGATAAGTCCATGAATTCACCTACAGAGTTAGCTACTGGAACACTTAATGCATCATTAAGAGTAATAAAGTCATTATTGATTGCAGCCATAGCTTGACCACTTTTAGCTATAGTTGCTCCATAACTACCATGTTGACTAGGATTTATATTGTGAGCTTTAAAAACTGTGTTTAATGCATTTCTATAATATTTCTCTTGTTCTTTAACATGTTCAAATGAAGCTATGGCGTTATCTGCAGTAGCATCTAGTAATACTTTCTTTTCAAGAGGCTTACCGTTTTCGTCTCTAGGATGGAACCCGAATGTATCTTTGATATTTTCTCTAATTTCATCAGCTAAGTTCTTAGTAATTTCTACATTTCCTACTTTCATTCCGCTGTATTTATTATAATAGATACGTCCTAAATCATCAGCAGTCATTGCAGATAAATTCTTTTTATTTAAATATTCTATAAAGTCTAATGACTCACCAATTCTTTTAGCAGACTTATCTCCAAACAAGAAGTTTTCAGCAGCTTTCTTTTCGTATCTTCTCTCGAAGTTAGAGTTCAAAGCACCCTTGATTTGTTCAGCTTCAAACATACTGTTCCATCGTTGTTGATTAAATTCTAAACCTTTGTCAGTAAGCATGTATTGTTTAGCATATGATTCAGCTACTTTTCTGTTACCAAGATATTTATATCCTCCATCTGTAGTAGATTCAGCAAATGGAGTTAAGTATGAATCCATAAATCCTTCCATTTCTTCTTTAGTAGAGAATAGCATAGTAGTTTGTGTAGGACTTGTTCTTGATTTATATTTATCACCAACAACTTGTTCTAAGTTTAAATAATATACTTCGTCAGTTGCAAACTCAGGTACTAAGTTAGCTAATTGGCCTGAATATTGAGATGTATCTACAGAACCATAATTAACTATAGTATATGGTTGATTTCTAATTACACCTATTTGTTTACCATGTACAGGATTATATTCTATACCTCCATTTGGATTAATAAAATGACCAGTAGAAGTTATTATGTTTCCTTGACTGTCTCGTGTAAAGTTAAATACTTTCTTACCGCCAAAACTACCACTCATAGTTTTATTAGCCATAAATATTTGTTGGCGATTAGCTTTGATATCAACAGCATTATCGAAAGAGCCCATCATATCATTCATAGCTTCTATAAGAGTTTTACCTTTAAAAGTGCCGATAGCATTTTGATCAATACCTATTTTATTTAAATAGTCTTCTGTAAATCTATGAGTAAAGAACGCATTAACTACGGCTGTATCATTACCTGCACTATGCGCCATAGCGCCTTCAAATAAGTGAGGAAAGAATACTGCTCCTATATTTTCTTGCTTATTAATTCCACGTCCAGCTTGAGCAAGTATTTGACGTCCTCTGTCAGATACATCCAGTAATGCACCCATGTAATTCTTGTTGTTTACTACTCTAGAAAAGTTTAATGAATCGGCTTGTGCAATAGGTCCTAAATGGAATCCTGGAGTATTTATTCCTAGAGTCCCCATCTTACTAGTTATATATTTCTGTGCAGCTTTATCACTGTTATAAAGTTTCTTTACATATTGATTAAGTGCAGCATTATCGAATCCACGTATATTATGACCTACTACTAAACCGTTTTGATCGTTTCCTGTCTTCATTATATCGAATATATAATCAATAGATGTTTTAACATCTTTTCTTAATCCTGAAGCTTCATCTATAGCTTGTGAAGCCTGTTTTTCTATGTTTATAAATTTATTAACGCCTGCAGTAATCTGTTCTAAATTACCCCAAGCTTCTCCTTTTTCACCGACGAATGAGTCGATTACTCCGTAGCCTTTCTTTCCGTCAAAATGTATCTTAGTATCTTTATGACCGTACATACTATAACGTTTTGCAGAAACAAGTAGACCTTTATATTGAGGGTCTTCTGCTAATTTCTTAGCACCATTAGGACTCATAAGTACAGCTCTGATTTTGTTTAACTCAGCTGTATGATTTACAGTACCAGATAGCATAATATTCTCACTAGTTGTTTTAGCTACTTTACCATCAACTATATGTTGCTTATTAATACCGAATTCAGTTATACCTAATGGATTCCAGATACCATCAGACATACCACCAAGTGTTTCAAGGTCGTAACCAATTATAGTACCGTTACTCTTCATTATGTTTTGATATTTATCAAATACATGACTCATATTATCATAAGAAGCAGTAGTATTTATATTAGCTAAATTATGATATTTAAGAGTTACGTTACTAGGACTTGTTTTGTTTGTGATAGTATTGAAAAATTTATTAGTACTTAATATATCTAAAGCTTTCTTAGCAGCTTCGCTTTCTTCTACTCTATCAAATGGCTTATGAGAAGTTTTAAGAACCAATGTATTATCATCTCTAAAGATGACTTTAGATTGATTAGCAAAAGTATCAACAAAGTCTTGAATAGCTGTTATGTCATCAGCAAACTTAGTGCTTACTCTCTTTTGTCTGTCTGCTAATGTCTCGCTGCTACTTCTAAAAGTACCATCAGCTCTTCTACCTTTAACGACACTATATTTATTATCATATATCGTAATATTTTTATTAAAATTCGCCATATACGCACACACCTACCTTCTTATGTATATTACGAAGAAAGCCATGGTTTAACATGGCTTTAAAATATTAAACTAGACAATGTTTGAGCTGCAGTAGCTACCTTATAGCCTGCTACTTTCGTAGCATCACTTACTGTACTTTTTACATCGCCGTATATCCATAGACCAGGGGCTGATGTAGTTTTAACAGATATATTCATTGGTCCTATTCCCATACCATGTAAAGATGTTAATAGATTAGTTCTGTATAATTGTCCTGAATTATTATTGTAATCATCTATACTAGGAGCTGCCTCATACATAGGTTTAGCTTTTTCAGATTCATAGTAACCAAAATCAGATAACATCATACCTTCGTTTTGAATAGTTTTCATCTTAACGTATTTAAGATTCACATTAGGTTTCCAACCTTTCCAGAACATAGAAGGCATTTTCTTTCTTTTAAAATATCTGTAATTAGATTTCATCTTATCAGGTTTTTGTCCCCATGATATTTGCAATGGACGTTTTAAATAATCTGGCATATATTTTAATATTTGTTTTTGTTCATGTTTGTTTGTAACGTCCATAAATGCTTGGAAGTGATCTTTATATTCATCTGGAACTGCAGCTAGTAATTCATCTTTAGTAGATGTAGGGCTTAACCCATATAATGTAGATTCTGCTTTCTTTTTATAAGCTACAGCAGATTGTGTATATTTACCACCTTTAAAGAACATATTATTTTGTTCTTCAAGAGCCTGTCTTTGTTGTTGAATTTCAGCTAATTTACTTTGTATCTTTTCATTAGTAGAATTCTTTGTTGCAAGTTTAGTAGCTTTTCTATCAAGCTTAGCTATCTTTTCTTTATTCTTGTCTAACTCTTTAAATGTACTTCTTATATTAGAATGCTCTAAAAGCTCAGCCTTTCTAGCTGCTTTTCTATATAATCCCATATATTTAACATATTCCATTCTGTCATAATATTCGTCTATGTCCCATCTTTTCTTTGTTTCTTTAGGAACAAATTTAGTTGAGAATATTTTATCTTTGTCAAAATGAGAGTTCTTTATAGCTGAGACTCCTAAACCTACAAGAGCTCCTATCTTAGCACCAGCTTTAAAATCGCCAGGCAAAAAGTTAAGTTCTTTATTAAATACTTCTCTTGCAAATTCATTTACACCTTTTAAATTATGAGATATTATACTACCAGCAAATGCAAATGTAGTAGCTGCTTTAAGAGGATTGTCTGCATTATCCCAACCATATTTAACGGCACTAATAGCAGTAGTAATAGCCGCTCCTTTTTGTGCATTAGTTAAAGAGCTTCCGCCATTACCTTCTATCTTACCATTACTTAATCTAGTAGCATAACCTAAAGCTATACCAAGAAATGATGCAGGATTCAATGTAGCCATAGTAAATGTACTAACATTACTCAATAATTTACTGTTAGTTTTACCTGCTATTTTACTAAAATGTAAATAAGCATATCCTAATGCTACTGCTTCACCTGCAAGACTCTTGCCACTATTTTTATTAAATGCAGGAGTTACGAATCCTTTAATAGGATGATCCCATGTATTAAATGGATGTCCATAATATAATTCGTTCTTGTAAGATTCAAGAGGAGTTTCTACTTTTAAGAATTTACTATGTACGTATGGCAAAGGAGCGTGTGCTATAACTTCTTGAATACCTCCCATGACTTCTTGAGAACCAGATTGTGTACCAGCTATACCAAGAGCTGAATTGTCTTCTTTATTCTTTTCAGCATACCCTTCATTTAGCAATCTCTCATTTATGTTTGATGATCCGCTGTATACTACAGCTTCTGTTATTCTTTGAGTATTTTCTAAATCTATTTTCTTATCTTTATATGTACGATAAGTAATCTTTTGCCCAGGTTTTAAGTATTCTTTTAATGCTTCAGTAGTTTGATTATTTACATTAAGTCCAGCTAATGTTAATGTTTCACCACCAGCTAATATAATTTGACCATTGCTTATTCCTTGAACTCTGCCTTTTCTATATTCAAGGTTATTACGTATATACTTATAATCAAAGAATTCGTGATTACCGCTCATCTTAGATGCACGTACGCCAATATCTTCCATCTCTTTAACTAAATTAGGATCTGTTACTGTGTTCTTAGCTATGTTCTTCCATTTCTTAAATTCAGTACTATTAGGAGCAATGTCTGCTAAGATTTTATATCTATCGAATGCACCGTATTTACCAAATTGGTCAGGATGCAAATCATACATGGCTTCATAACCCTTACCAGGAAGTCTCATTTCACCTTTAGGTATTTCTACATAAGGATCGCCATAATGATATGTATCTGGTATCCAGTCTGGCATATTATTTCTTAATGGATTATAGCTTACTCTAGACTTGTCAGTATTAGGGAAGAAACGTCTAGCAATTTCCATGAGTTCTCCACCTAAACCGCCGATATTAGAATCCCAGAACCCACGGCTGAAACTTGTCATTTCACCAGCATTAGCAAAACGATAAGTATATGTATCTGTACCAAATACCTGATCACTAAGGAATCCATATATACCAGTAAGATCTTTTATGCTGTGTTTAGCATCTCTGGCATAATCTTTATAAACGCTACGGTCAACCATCTTTTTAATTTCATGGTCTGAATAGTATTGATTATCATAATTAAGCCTTTCATTTGCTAAGTTACGATATACAAAAGTACCTTCGCGTTTGTCTGGCATTAAAGTAGAATTATCTATTCGTCTAGCATGTTTACTCTTACGCTTAATTGCTGTATTAACTTTTTTAATTATATTAGTAGCACTTTCAGTTACACTAGTAGCATTGTAGCTGCTTCTATTTAATTCATTCACAAATTTTTCAGCTTTGCTTACTATATATTGTTGTTTCCTGCTAACTGTACCACTATTATAATCTATAGTATCATTTGTATAAGTTACTCCATCTGGAGGCTCATACTCTCTTATGTTCTTAACTTGGTCCATGTAATTCATGCCTTGTACAGTTGCATGTCCATTTGAAATAGTTACATTAAGTTCATCATCATCTGGATTACCGTATGGAACGTACTCAGCATTTCTTATATCTGTACCGTTAACTACCATTAAGTCGTCATTTTCTTTAGCACGTTGTTTAATTCTGTTATTTAAGTTTTCTATTATAGCTACAGAATCTCTACCGTCTCTACCTAAACGACGTTTGACTTGAGGTAGCATTTTAACTGGTTTTAATATTTGTCCAATAGTAGGGTTAAGTACTGCACCCCAGGCTGTACCTTCAGTAAACATTTTACCAGTTAAAGGATAAGGTCTATCATTTTCTTTTAAATGATATTTCTCTAACCAGTATGGGTTTAATAATCTTCTAATAGGAGCCAATGGATGTTGTGGAGTTGGTATCCAGCTATGAGCCCATCTATTATCTATGCTTCCATAAATACCAGCATCTTTCCAGTCACTATTAGCTCTCTTTAAATAGTTAGGTTCCCAATAAGTGATGCTTCCACCTCTATATTCAGAAGCAGAACCAAAACTCCAGAATCTACCTTTACGTACTGGAGAATAACCTGTTTCATAATATTCTTGTTCTTCTTCAGCTGTATTAAAATGACGATCACCGAAATAGTATTCGTGGATTACAGAAGACTCAGCTAATGAATTTAATGCACCATATAAAGGTGTATGTTCTATTAATCTTCTGCCTGCTATATCTATGTTAGCTAAAGAGTTAGCAAAAGCACCAGGTATAGAAGTTCCAGTCAATTTCTGTGATTCATAATTTAATACATTATAGCCTTGATATATAGCAGCTGCAGGCAATAATCTTTTAAGTGCTATGTTCTTTACAGTTTCAAGAGGGCTACCCATATCATTTGCACTTAAACCAAGCCCTTCACCTTCAATACCGTAGCTTAATCTAGATAATAAATATTGTAGATTTATTGTAAGCTCAGTTATATGTTCAGGGTCATTACGTCCAGCATTAAGTTCGCGTACAGTATCTTTTAACGCTTGTGCATTAAACTTAATACCCTCATTTATATTATATGTGAATATTTGAGATGCGCTAGACATATGGATTAATCCATACTTAGTATAGTCTGTACCATATTCTTCATTTAGATTTTTATTATATCCTATAGAGAATAAGCCGAAATCACTTTTAATAGAGCCTAAATCATTTTCAAATATATTTTTCATTTGAGGATTAAGCTCTAATTCAGTATTTAAAGTATGATCAGTGTTTTCATATAAAGAATTAACTGCACTAGTAAAATTAGATACAGTTCCTAAATGAGTTCTATCTTCAAATACAGCTAATGTACCCATACTCTTTAGCATAGCATTATCTTTACTAGTAATAGGAATATCATTAACATTCAATTCATCTATCCAGTTAAACATAGCATCATCTGTGCCTTGCTTATTAAGCAAAATATCTTTAACTGTTTCTATTCTTAATTGACCTTCAAGATTAAGTTTAGTAGAAGAATCAAACTCTAATTCTAATATAGGTAATGCTGCACCCTTTTTATATAATGTTTCTGTAGAATCTAATGTAGCTTTAGTATCAGTTATTAAGTTATCAACTATACTTCTAAGCTTATCATTCTTAATATCTTTAAGATTATAATTACCAGCTTCGTCAAAAGCAGCAGCTTTAATATAGAATGTTATATCTCCATCCATTAAAGCTTGTAACATATCTCTTTGCTTTTCTGTTATATTTCCACTATCAATGATAGCTTCCATAGTTTCGTCTGTTATACCAGTAAGCTTTTTATTAAGTAATGCAGCTACTGTTTCTTCATTTCTATGTAATCTAGATTTATATTTACTAATTTCTGTCTCAGCTGTACCAAGAGATCTCATATCTTTTACAGTATCAGCAGGAGATGCAGTAGATAAATAAATACTTTCTATGGATTCGATTTGATTAAATTCCCAATTAGGATCTTCAAATTTTGTTAGCGATCTCATAAGATGATTGATAGGATTAAACTTACCATCTTGCACTAATCCAAGCTTCTTAGCAAGTTCGCTATGGAAAGCTTCTGGTTTATATTCGTCAGTAGTACCTAATAATTCATTTAATACTCTACGCTTATAACCACTAACCATTTTAACTTTTTGGCCGCTATCAAAATCTATAGTTATCTTACCATCAGTATTTTCTCTCATATCATATAAATAGCCATCCATATATAAAGATGGAGTTGATGATATGTTTCTCTCTCTATCTTCTTTAAATGCTTGTCCTACTTCATCTATATCAAATGTTCTAGCTCTAGCAAATGCTGATTTAGTATCTGCTGGTATAATAGCTATGTCAGGCATTCCACGTTTATCGTCGAAACCTTTTGCTAATATTTGACCAGGTAAAGTATCTTTAAATTCATTTTTAATATTCTTTGCAGCCTCTGACATTTCTTCTATAGAGAAAAACTCAGGACCGTTGGCTCCATCTTTTATTCTTATAGAAGGATCCAATACTACATTTCTGTAGTCTTCTTCATCATACATATCTTTCAATGTTTTGATAAATGTATCGTAGTCAAATTCTTTACGTTTAGATCTAGATGAAGGCTTCTTAGCCGTAACATTCATCTTTTCATACAGAGGAGATTCAAAATCAAACTTATCTAAATTATCTTCTAAATCTCCGATAGTTGCAGCCTTAGAACCTGTTATAAACTTTTCAGAGTTCACATCCACATCTAAGAATTTCTTAAAAAGCTTATCGATTTTATCAAATGTGCTTTCTTCACGAGTTCTATGTCCTTTTAAGCTATCGAATAAATCCTTGTTCTTTCGTAAATAAGGATCTAATGAATTAGTCTTTGGACTACTTTTCTTTTTAACTTCATTGATAAGAGTGAATATTTCATTAAAGTCTGTTCTTTCTATACCTATACCTTCCATGGTCTTCGGTATCATTTCATCTATTATCTTACTTGCAATAGCTTCGTCGTCTAATTTATCGTATACGTTTTTTACTATTTGTCTTGCGTTATCTTCAGTAAGATGTTTGTACTTTTTGCTTTGTAAGAAATATTTATAAAGCTCTTGTCGTGCCAATATCTTACCAGCAATTCTCTTATTCTTTTCTAATGCTTTGTATCCAGTCTTAGAAATAAATTGTTTGTGTTCCAGAGCTTCACGTATAGCTTTTGAATTCTTTACATTAAGAGCTAAAGGACTAGTCTTTCTTCTCTTAATTTCATCTCTAAGCTTAGATCCATTCTTACCAAAGTTCTTTTGATAAGCTCTGTAATAAGTCATAAGATTTTTCTTATCACGACCTATTAAATCTTTTTTGAATCCTTTTGTACTTTTAAGTAAAGGAGAAGCGGTATCTGTCAAAAACTTATTAACAGATTTATTACGATTTAAAAAAACTGCTCCAGCACCAACAGCCAGAGCAGTTACACTTACTTTACTTAATCTTTCCAGAGTTGAAGGATCACGTTTTTTATCTCTTCTTTTTCTTGCCATTTAATTATCACCTACTTGAATATCTATCAGATATACCCCAACCTACTCTTTGTGCTGGGTTAACAGTGCTAGCATTCATACCTGTATCACCAGTAAAAGCGTAATCAGTACGCATATCAAATTCAGGGAATTTCTTACAGAATTCCTGATATTGTCTGTATTGTTCAGGAGACATAGCTGGTCTATTAGATTTCTGTGGTTGTTCAGTTTTAACTTCTTCGTCACTAGTTTCAGCAGTAACTTCTTCAGCTTCTTTATTCTCATTAATTGCTTTTTTAGATTTGCCTAAAGCATTATTAATAACTTCAACTACATCTGTATTAACTTCTAGACCATCAAGATTTTCTAAAATCCATTCAGCCCTCGTAAATAGTTTAGTAAACTTAATAGTATCCATTTTTTCTATTTCTTCTAATTTATAAGCAGGGAAAGCTTTAGTTATGATACATGTCATTTGGTTTTCTAATTCGTGCATTTCCTCCCTATACATTTCTAATAGAATACCCATATCTTCTAATGACACGCAAGATTTGTCTAATATTTCAGTACATAGTTCATTTGGTATGCCCCCAATGCAATCATCCCAATCATAATTGTCAGGATACAATACGCAAGTATCGCATATTAAATCTTGTTTTTCAATATCTTCTACATCGGCCATCATTATATTTTTGTATTCATATCTAGTAATAGGGCGGTAAATAAATATTTCACCCATAATCTCAGTATAGATGATGCTATCGTATTCATTTGATAACTTCTCTACGATAGCATCAAATGCAACTTGATTATAGTCTTTGCCGTTAGTTTTCATCTTATAATCGTTTTGTAGGTTTTATTCCATTTGGCATGAATCCTGAATAATACATACATTCATCAGCTATAACTTCTGCTACTCCCGCAAATTCTTCTATTATATCTTCAGTTTTAGGATACAATATAACTTTCTTAGCCATCATTTCTTCTCTGACATAAACTATTTCTCTATCAGATAATTCTTTATCTTCATAGGCCATTATTTCTCTGTATTCAGAACGTTTTATAGGTCTCCATATTATTCTTTCTCCTGCAACATCTGTTTCGTAAATTCTTTTATATTGCTTTTTGAATTTATCGATTATTTTTTGTACAGCTATTTCTTCTGTATCCATTTCTTCTACTTCTTTTATTTCCTCTTCTGTAATTTTAGCTTTTTCATTAACTTTCATTTATATAACCTCCATATTTTTTATTGTTTTGCTAAATACATATTTCCTTCGTAAAGGATATCGTATTTCTTTTTATTGTGCGTAAGTGTATACTTAAGCGTACAACTAATTTTAGGATCAGTTTCGTCTTTATCATATAATATCTTATTTATGTATTTACTTATTGAAGGATGATCTAATAAAGATACATATATGATTCCATTATTATCTTGTTTACCAGTAAATTGTATGTTAGATTCTATTCTCTGATCGTCGATAATAAGTTTGAAGTCGCTTATATTTAATACATTACCATCGAAATCTTTTATATTGACTTTGATATAGTAATAACTATTTTCGTCATCAGCATACAATATGCTATGAACTACGCCTATATCACTTCCATCAGATTTTTGATATTCAAGATATTTTTTGTTGTAATCGTCGCTGTCATTTGCATCTGCACATATTACTTTATCAGTAGATGAATTAGTTTTGCTTGTAGAGCCTTTATCGTCATTTTTATCATCTTTCTTGGTATTATTATCTTTAGATGGAGTCATTCCTGTTCCATCGCCTTCTATAAAATCCTTAGCAACGAAACTATATACTTCCATTATAGGCTGGCCTGTAGTATCAAGTACTGTTTGCATACCAGATATTTGTACTCCACAAATGGTTTGACAATTTGCATTATAAGTTGGTAGATCTGATTTGTAATAACCATATCCTAGCATGATATCAAAGTTCTTAGACCATAATGGTTTATCGCGTTCTTTATCACCAGGATTATAAACTTCTGATTCTAATACTGTTTTATTCATGATAGAATCATCAATCTTAGATAGCACATCGTTTATATGTGCGCTATTAGTGTAGTTAAGAACAAAAGAGCCGCTTACAAATCTTTGACCAGGAACTATAATATCTGCATAGAAACAGTTATAGCCATATATAGGTAGTTTCTTTTCCTCTACAGTAAAATCAAATTTATAAATGTCTTCCATTAATACATTTCCAAAGTATATTTCAGAATCAACATTTGAAAAATATCTTTTAATGCCATAAGGAGTGTTAACAGTAGTTGTAAAAAACTCTCTATCACTAAGATTGGTACCGTATGTATAATAATCTCTAGTAGCCATTACTTAATCACCTCCAAAGACATGTTGTAATTATAAACTTTATTAGTTACGTTATTTATTAGTAAGAAGCCTGATCTGTAAACCATAGTTTTATCTATCATATAGATTAATGTATAATCACTATTTCTATCTGTTAAGTCGACAGTGTTTGTATCATAAAGCGTAGACTTAGTTGGCAAATCTTCTCCTATCTTGTAATCTATTAAAACTAGGTGAGTATCATCCATATTACTACTAAAATTAAATACTTTATTTTTTTGTTGCGCATTACATACTAAGCTATATGATTCATAATCTTGTCTGATTAAATCATAGAATATTTCATCAAGATATAGGAAATAAGATGATTCATCAAATTGACTGATAAATTCTTGTTGTAATCTGTACATAGTATTTTTAAATGATAATGTTTCTGATATAAGAGATAAGTAAATAGATTCTAGTACTCCTGAATAAGAATAGCGTGCTTTGATAGAATCGATTCTGCTCTTTAAGTAATTCTTTATAAGTGAAGATTCGAAATCTACTAAATCTGAATTATCTTCATAAGTACAAAGGATAGTAGGTTTGCATATACTATTAAATTCATCATCTTCTATCCATGTCAAATAATAATTATCTTTTGTAATTGAAGTCTTGTAATTATCTAATTCAAGATGCTTATCATCTGTACTAAACTTATATTTTCTGATAGGAGTATGATCTAGTACTTCATATATAGAAGCTATACATAAATAGTAATCGCCCTTTTGTAATGTTTCAGAATAATCAACATCGGCGTATAATATATTATTTTCATAATAACAGTATGGGCCGTCTATCATATATTTATCAGAATAGAAATTATCACGAGCAATTAAAGCATATAAGAAATCTTTAGAATATTTAGCATATTTAGTTTTGTAATTGTTAAAATCATATGCATACAGATTATTTATATCGCCATAAACATCTAGATTCTCTTTAGTATCGTTATTAAAACAACAATAATTGTAAGATATGCCTTTACATCGATTGAATATAGGTTGTAGATAATATCTTACATTAGGAGTACCGTAAAACTTCATTTCGTCTTGTTCCTTAACAGAATACATGTAATAAGCTTTGTGTCCTTTAATCTTATATAGATTGATTCTGTTTATAGCATCATTTATCTGTATATCAAGATTAAGAATGTTGCTATTATAAATAGAGTTCTCTGCTATTGCATTATTGTATATTAATGCTAATTGATTTTGCAACTTAATTGCGTATAGAAGCACTTCTTGTTTAATCGCTTCTTTATCAGTAGGAGTAGCTCTATTAATAGGAGCGGCTGCATAAGTTGCAAAATTTCTTGCCATTCTAGTAGTGGTAGGTGCGTTTAATACCTTATCTATAAGATTATTATCATCCTCATTATTATATAAAGCATGATAATCGAATTCATCAAGATTATTGACCCATAACTTTTTATTAGATTTAACGTAGCCTTCTAACAACTCAACATCATAGTCTTGTCTTTCTAATGGAGAAAACATAATAGATTTACTCTTACTAGAATATCCTTCTTTTGAATTAATTGTATATAATTCATATACATTACCGCTAATTAAATTAGCTCCAATACTTTCTTCATTTAATGTTACAGTACTTTTAGTTAAAGGTATATGATCATAGACTATTTGATTAGTTCTGTCGATTAATACAGCTTCATCATGTCTAGAATTATTTGCTTCTATTTCAGCACTGTTATGAGTCATATTTACTATAATCGGATAATCATTGTTTGATGACTCTAAATTACCTAATTTCGAATTTACGCTAAAGTATTCAGAACCTAATTCTTTATTGTTTTTTCTATTAAAGAATTTAATATTGTAATTACCTTCACTTAATTCTACATACCATATATTATTACTTAAATTAGCTCCAACTGAATTATAAGATCTATTTGTGTTTATATCTGTTATTGTAACTGTTACGTCAGGATGACCATTTAAATCGACAGATATTACTCCTTTATTGCCAGGAGCTAAAGGCTGATTTATTCTGTAATATGGCTCTTTTTTTCCATTGTCATCAGGTTGATATTTATTAGTATCGCTAGGACCTTGTGGTTTGCCTCCACCACCTGATGGTTTCCCACTACTTCCAGGATAGCTTTTGCCATCATATGAAGGGAAAGGCGTATTATCTTTAGAGATATATGTTTTAGTCTTTTTCGGTTTAGATGTACTTTTAGCCCATTCTGTCTTTTCAGCTGTTAACGGATCCATTCCTACAGCAACAAATTGAAATGTATTTTCTGTGTATAAATCGTTTATACTTAATACTTGTCCTTCATCTACAAATTTTACTCCGTATAAAGCCATTCTGCTTTTAGAGCCATACTCATTGGCCAAAGTAATTGTAAGGTTAAGAGCTGGTATTTCATCTGCTAATATAACAGTATCATTAGTATATTCTTTTAAATCATTAAATATCTCATCAGCAAAATGTCTATCAAATACTGCAAATACCATAGACCCTGCTATTGTTCTTTGACCCATTGTATATTCTACAGCATTAATATTCCCTATATTACGTACAGGAACTTTATCTTGATGTGTAGATGTACTCAGAGTTTGTAAAGAGCCTAGAATATAACAGTTCTTACTGATAGAGCTATCTTCGTCTATATTAGCCAATTGAGCAGTAACTATAGCATCACAACCAGAATAGCTATTATACCCGTCTATATTAAAATACGTAGCCATTTTTTCACCACCTTCGCGTATTAAAAAAGAGGGATAAAACTATCCCTCTTTTCTATAATATATTACTTATCAATGTATATATTCTACCAAGTACTATAAATTTTACCTGCATTATTTTCATCTATAGCTTTCATAGTATCTACTGATCTGCATATAAATGTATAAGCTTTTTCAGTAGTTAATGAGTCTACAGAGAATCCCATACCTTCATTTAATAGTTCAACTCCGTATAATACTATGCTAGCTTTTTGTCCATATTCATTAGCTAATGTTATTGTGATATCGAATGGAAGTAATTCGTCTGCGTAAACTGGAGTGGCACTATCATTAACCATATCAGAAGAAGTACCGCCAGTTTCTCCTCCACCTGTGAATCCATTAGGTGAAGCTAATTCTGACATGTATTTGTCCCAATCTTCTACGCTCATGAATCTAGGTTCATCATTACTCATAAAAGCATAAGCATCATTTGCTTTGAATTTAGAGATTTTTTGTTCTGTACCTAGTTCAGCTAATAGTGCATCTCTATCGAAAGATACGAATACTAAGTTACCAGCTATACTTCTTTTACCTCTTGAGAAAGATCTTGGTTCTGCTGAACCTAAAGTATAGATTGCAACTTTTTCTCTATTTATAGAATAACTTATAGCTTGTAATTCTCCGATAACTTTACCATTAAATGTACAAGTTATATCACAACCACCAAAACTTGAATATGTACTAGTATATTGCTCAGTTGTCATATTAGCCATAGTTAAATTCCTCCTTTATTATTTTAATTCCTAGTAGGAAATTATTCGTTTATAGCATTTTCAGTAACAGTTATAGTATTTCTTACTTCTCTGATTTCGTAAGCTGGATATATAGCATAATCTATCTTAACGACACCTAATCTAGCAGAAGCACTATCTGTAACTATTTCAAATGAATAGTCGTTGATTAATACACCTACTATTTTATTTAAAGCAGATTTTATAGCTGTTTCCATAGCATTTAAGTTAGATAATGTTCTTGGTTTACCGATGAATGGTTCGATAACTTCTTTTAATATTCTACCTATTGCATTTATTATCTTAGTAGTAGATAATCTTCTGTATACTGAAGTTGCAGGAGCTTGAGTTACACCATCTACTACAACTATTCCTAGAGTAGGAGATTCTTTACAGCATACTATACCAATTGTATTTAACTTAGTTAATTGAGCATTTGATAATGTATATTGTAATGAGTCTATATTGAAAGGTTGATTAGTTGAAGATCTATCTGGATCTAATGTAGATATCATACCAGCATATCCAGCTGCACCAGAAGAGATATAATAGTAACCATTACCAGTAGTAACTGTATATTGCATAAATGTAACTGATAAACAACGTCCTATTGGATGTGGTTCATTATTAGCATCATACATATTACGTCCATTAGATTTCTTAGCATACATATCTAAATCTAAGTTGCATATTTCATTTACTCTATCAGCTATATTGTTTAATGATATACCTTGTAATCTGTCACAACCTATAACACCATGAGTTGGATAAGATTTTAATGAAGTATATAAACAATGTTGAGCAAGGTGTCTTGCAAAGTTATCTGTAGTAGTATATGGTATATGTAAAGTAGTATCGTATGCAGTAACTACGTTACCTTTTTCATCTAATGCTAAATTAGTTCCAGAACCAGTTAATACTAATCCTTCTAATTCATCTTGGTCTTTACCTTCAACACATTCAAAAGCAAATCTGTCATTTAACATTTCACATTCATTAAGTTCTTTAACAAATTCTTCTACTGTACAATAATCCATCATATCAGAATAGATATGTATAAATGTTATATTGTTACAATCTAATACTGGGATATCTGGTTCAGCAGCTACTAACATAAAGTCTTCAGTATCTATTAAGTTATCTGCTAAGTTCTTTAATGACATAAATGGTACTATCTTATTATTATCTTTTTTATAAACGAATGCTTCATCATCACAGAAAGCAACTAAATATTCGTAAGTACCAGAATCACTAGTAAATGGATCAGCTACAACAGTAAACTTAACAGCTCCATTATCAGCTGTTTCTGTTCCTTTTTCGTATACTTTTAATTCGCCACTATCTTCTACAAGTACTCTAGATAATTCAACTATACCTGCTTCAGCATCAACGAATTTTTTACCATCAAATTTTTGAATTATACCGTCAGCTAAAACAAATGCTAATTGTCCTTTTTCAACACCATGGTCGAATGCAGCGTCTTTAGTTACACAAGGTAATCTTAAGATTTGTTCATCCATTAATTTAGATTTAACATCTTCATCACCAGGATATGAAGCTAATTTTATATCGTATTTACATGGCATAGCATTTAAATCTTCTTTATCTATCTTGCAGCTTATATTCATTATTTTATTTTGTTCTGCGTCATTTACAGCTATACCGTCATTAGACTCAACGAATAAGAAATCTTTTTTCTTAGGTAATTTAGCACTTAAATCAGTTTCTGCAGTAGCAGCTGCTAATACAAGATAATCTGATTCATGCATTTGTAATACAGAATAAATACCATCGTTTATTCCTACTACTTTGTATTTATCACCATCAGGAGAAGCTATAACTTTATATCTAGGTTCATATACTGCATTTCCTTCTTCTACTGAGCCACTTACTAATTTGTCTCCTAATTTCTTTAAGCAAGCTGTTCTAGCATATCCAGAACCTAATTTTTTGTATAGTTCAAATCCAGTAACATCTACACCTTCGTAATCTACATTATCAGCTACTAATATTCTATCTATTACACCTGTATCGTTTAAGAAATCGAAGTTTGCATCAACTACTATTCCGCTTGGAAGTAATTTATCAAATGTAGAAATGTTTTCTGCGAATATAGGATATGGTTTGTCAGGATTTGTATTAGCTATTAAGTGCTTCCATACTGGTTCTGATTCAGCACCAGATAAAGTTTGATCAGCAACAACTTTAACGTCAGTAGTTAATGTTACACCTTCAGCTGCTTTATCTCTACATATAGTATATATGCCTGGGAACATAGCTGCTACAGTTAATTGTTGAACTTCAGGATCTGAATTAGTTCTTGGTACACCATCTTTATCAACTAAATCTACACGTAAAACATTATTATGGCTATTATTATTTATAGTATCTAATAAGTCGCTTAATCTTGATCCACGTTCAAATCCATTTTCATCTAAATTTATAGTAGTAACTAATAATTCGTCAATTGAATCTACAACACCAGCTATTTTTTCATCTATAGTTGTTTTATCGCCAGGTTTATAGATTTTGATTATACCTTCTTCATCACCAAAAGCTGTACTTGAACCTTGTTTACAAGCAAAAGTCATGTAGCAAGCTTTATTGCCATTAGAAGGGAATAATCCACTAATTCTTAATTTTAAATTAGACTCAACTGCTAAGTCGTAGTCTTTATACATTTCGTCTCCAGATACTCTGACTGCATATATAGTTCTACATCCTCTTTGCCAAGCATCGTATACTTCAGCTACTAATGTAGCTTCTCTTTTAGTTGCAGCATCAAAACTGTCACCAAATATATATTTAGCTTGTTCAGGAGTAGCAATTTGTACTGGCTTACCTACAGGACCATTGAATGCTGTACCTATTATTGTTACAGATTCAGTAGTACCCCAAGCACTTGTATCATATCCACTAGAATAATCTGGAACTACCTGAGTTATGACACCAGGAAGTGTCAATTCATCATCAAATAAAGTCATACTCATAGGTTTTATCCTCCTTATGTATTTATTTTCTATTAATATCAGTATTATTTTTTAATGAAGCTAATACTTCTTCTTCATTATCGGTATATACTTTACCGCTAGCTGTTATTGGTGAACCATCTTCGTTAACAGCTTCTCCACGAAGCAAAATACTTTTTGTATCCTCTCTAAATATTACCCTATTTTTTTCTGTTAATATTATGTAGTCAAGGGTTAAGATAGAGACGATATCTCTGAAGTCCTGTGCAAAATCATCTTCTAGTTGTTGGTCAAAATAATAATTAACTATACCCTGTTTCTTAATATGTGGTTTATATTCAATTAACATATCTTCAAACTCGTCCATTAAATCCCAACATAAATTCATTTCTGTATTAATTATGTAGAATCTAACCCTAGTTTGAAAACACTCTGAACTTACCTCTCCTGTACGTCCTTCATCATCTATTAATGTATCTCTGATATAAGGACCCAAAGCTGATTTATCTCTATACTCTCTGTGAACTATTCTCCATGCTATATAAGGATGTGTTATAGTTTGATCCATATCTTCACGTACGCTATATGTTTTTTCATATGGCAAGTATTCGACATGTTGATCTTCAAATATCGACTCCACTATTAATCCTACCATTGATACAAAATCTCTGACTTGAGCATTACCTTGAGCTCTTAATCTTTTTTTCTTTGTTTCTAAATCACTTGTTGGCACGCTATCAAATTCATTTTGTATGTATGAGTGTCGATTTAATAGAGTAACATCTAATGTGGTTAATATGTCTTCAAGTTGTTTAAAATCATCTTGTTTCATATCCTAAACCTCCATTACAACTTTTAATTCTTCAATTGATCCGAATGGAATAATAGATAGTTCTATATATATATAACCAAAGCTAGGACCTGTTTTAACAAATCCGATATTTATTAATTCATATGATTTGAAAAGTTTATTGATATACGGTTTTAAAACGTTAGTAATTTTATTTGAGATTTGCAGCTTAGTATAGGCATTATATAACTTACCTTTATATTCATTTAAATCCATTACTTTAATAACTTTTTTAATTATCATGTCTATCATTGCATTTTTATAGATATCTCTAGTTGTTCTACAGTTAACTAGATTTTCTATGCTTGTGCTTTCAGTCATGTAATTATATTTAAAATAAATGAAATCGCTAAGACCTGTTAGATCGTTAATATCTAAATCATAGACTGGCGTATAATTTATAGATTTAGGATAATTAGGTAAGTCACAGGATGCTAGAAGTGCGCTTAATATAACATTGCTATATTTAATATCTTTTAGCATATTAAGAGTTATTAATAAGTTAGAACCATAGTTCGTTAATAAAGACATAAAGCCTGTTCTGCGCTTTATAGTATTCAATACTTTCTTCATCTTTGTTAGATAATCATCGATATCTTCATATAGTTCAGCATGCTTATCTGTCATGATTAAAGTAGCCAAACTATTAACATTTTTTAAAGTTTCAAGATAATAAAATACAAAACTTCGTGTTCTTTGTGTTGATGAGTCATAGAATGTATCACTAAGATATATACCAATAGGAACTATAAATGTAAAATCATACTGTATTAAGTCATCTATAATATTTATATAATCAGATACAGTTTGACAATTAACTGTAAATATGTTAAGAGTATCTGTTATAGCGTAAGCCTGCTTATAAGCTTGTGCTAAATCAGAATCTTCGCCATATAATATTATCGCATTATTTAGACTCATAGGATTTATAATATTACATTTCTCATTCATGGTATCTGCTGGACCTAATAGAACAATGCTCATTTCATTGTAATTTATGTTAATACTAGATTTATAATTGATATTATTTTTTTCGTAATTTATGATCATGTAAAACCTCTTTAAAATTCTTAGCAAATTTAGCAGTATTACTTTTTCTATTAGGACATACTAGTCTGGTAAATTGTTGACTACCTTTACCTCCTCTATGATATTGTATATGCAATACATTATATACATTTTCAGAATCTATGACGACATCATCTTTATTTACATATTCTAATCCATCTATATATACTATTTTAGGAGTAGAAGATATATTTTGTGCAACGCTAGTTTCACGTTCTCGTGATTCACGAATGACACCAAATACTTTTTTTATTTTAACTCTTGTGCCTAATCCTAGACATTTTTTACATGATAAATCGGGATCTTTGGTTGTAGGATCTACACACGTACATCTAGTATTAGGTATCTTTTTTATAATATAGAAATAATATCCATATCTATTAAGTAATAATCGGACAGTTTTTTCATTAATTTCGTCTGTTCTCATATTCTAATACCCCCTGTCCCATCCGCCTCTATCAAGTAGAGTAGGGTGATAAGGTCTATAAGATTTGTTAGTAATAGCATATGAGTATTTACCACGTAATGCCCATTGAGGATCTGCAGTAATTGTTACTACATATGTTAACCAATCTTCGGCTTCTCCAGTTAAAGCATCTAATAAATCTTTAATAGCACCAAGATCCATCTTTTCTTTTCTCTCTAAATCTGATAATACATCATGATATTCAGAAGGTCTTGCTACCGCTGCTATATAAAATTCACGTACGCAATCAACTACGGCTTGATATTTAATGAACATATGAAAAGGATAATAATCCTCTTTTATTTGTTCTGTAGTTCCAAATATATCGGCTAACTTTTCTGGCACAAGTTCAGAATCTTTACATGACCAGTATTCAGCTATTAAACTAGCTTGTCTTATATGATAAGCAATATCTGAATCTTCTAATGGAAGCCCTCCAGCTAAACTCTTCACATCTTGTATTGATACATACATTGGTTTTAATTCAGTTGTTACCTTTATATTTTCTTTAGTACTAGTAGTACCATCTTCAAATTCAAAAGAAGGAACGTTTAATGTATATTCGCTATTATCAAGTATCTCTACTTGATCGTTATGTTGGAAATATACAATATTAGGCTCATCTGGATCAATAAACATATACACAGGTATCTTTTCACGTCCAGCTAGCACTCTAGGTTTGTCATCTGGAAATTCAAATTGAGCCATTATAAATCCCTCCTTGTCATAAATGTTTTTCCTATATATAATAAACCATCTTCAGTAAACTGTGATTCATCAGTTTTCTTGAATTTAATATTTTTATTGTATTCAACATAAAACTCTTGATTTGTTTTACCTATTTCAGATTTACTTACTATTTCAGGAGCTACTTCATCTTCTTCAGCAAACATATCTTCATAAGATAAAAAATCTTCAAAAGCTTCTCTGTTAGATATAACATTATCATCTAAATAACCAGATTCATCGTCTAATGGAGCTGTATAACAAGTCTGGAATTGTACTATCTCACTCCAATCACTGAAGTAATTCTCAGTCTTTTCTAATCTAGCTCTTAAGTAGAATATCTCATTTTTCTTAATGAATAAGTTAACTATAACTTCACTAGATTCAATAACACGTGTACCATTTTCATCAACGAGAATATTTCCTTTTTCGTCTGTTGCATATACTATATTTTCTTTTGACACATTTCCTAATTTATACATAGAATTATTAGGCATTTCTATAGCTTTGCAATTGCTAATTAGAATCGTTTCTTTATTAAAAAAAGCTATATCAGACGAAATCTCGAATCTATATTTAGTTTCAGTATCTTCGTTAGATATAGCTAATTTAATCCTTATAGGCTCGTCTTTAATTGTGTGCAAATATTGATCTTTAGGTGATATTATTTTAAGTTCACCCATAGATCCAAAATCGAAATAAATACGTTTGTCAAAAGCATCTGCTAATACTCTTCCTAGTTTATCCTTTATGTTTCTTACTATTAAATAATAAGATTCATTAGGAGCAGGAAAATCTTCTAAACATACATATATTTTTTTACCTCTTGTTTTAATTGTCTGTGGTAATTCAATATCAACTTCGTTGTTTATACTATAAACTCTAACTGTATCTAAATCTACAGTATTTGCATCAACATGAAAATTAGTTTCGATAATTATTGTTTTTTTAGAAAAATTAGTATCTATTCCAGTAATACAAAATACATTTTGAACATTAGCCATTGTTATTTTCTTCAGCCTTATCTTTTTCTTTAATAAGCTCTGCTACTTTAGCAAGCGGACTTTCATCAGAAACTTCTTCTTTTTTTGTTTCTTCTTTCTTTACTTCCTCTTCTTGTTTTGGTAGCTTATTAGAATCATCTGGTTTTCTTTTAACTTTTTTTCTAGGTCTTTCGGCCTTCACTTCTTCCTTCTTTTCTTCTATAACCTCTATCTTTTCTATAACTTTATCTTTAACTTTTTCTGGTTCTTCCAGTTTATTTATAGACTTTTTTTTAACCACTTCTTTTTTGTCTTTAGAAACTGGAGAAGGAAGTCGTCCTTCCTTCAATTCCAGTTTATTTTCTTTAATTGCTTTGCGTATATTTGAAGTATCTTGGTCATTATATACAAAGCATTCTTTTTCAGATAAAGTTAAATATATATTAGTTAGAGGATCAAACCAACCAGCGTTGCCAGGAGCTAATCTGATTTTAGCTATAGCTCGTTTCATTGTATCACCTCAATTTCTATAATTAATTAGTAGGTCTATCTGGATATCCTATACCTGATTCTGTAGCTCTTACATTTATAACAGGTTGAGCTGGATAAGATGGAGCTACTGCTATATTCTTAGCTACTGTTATAGCTCTACCATTATTTAATAATCCTATACCATATCTTTCTTTACATTTAAGTAATTTGATATCTCTTTCTGGATCTACCCAGTCGTCCATACTTAATTCTTCACGTTGTGCGATTATACCAACTTCTTCTCTATCTAAGCAATACATATCAAATTTTTTGCCCATTTTATCAAAATGAATCCATGGAGAGAAGCTTACTGTTAATCCCATTACAGGTATTCTACCTTGTATTTGATCAGGTCTCATTATGAATTTTTGACCGTCACCGTTATTAGCCATACCAAATGCAGCAGGTGTACCTTGTATAGCACCATTTGGATGAACATAGTTACCACCTAATGCACCATAAGTTAAACCATTACCTATCATGTTATTTCTAGCAAATACAACCCAAACAAGTGGATGCATTATAACATCTGTAGGATTAAATCCTTGGCCTAATAAAGCCATTGCTAAATCTAATAAATCTTCAACAGCTAATGTGTCGTTATAGTTACCATCTTTACCTAAACCAGTAGTACCAGCTTCAGGTAATTGTTGTCTTAAATTATTATCAAAAATAGGTTTACCATGTTGAGAGAAGTTATTAAATATTTGTTCTTCTTTTATTCTTCCCATTGCTTGACCCATTTTTCTTAAGTTTATACCAAGTATATCCCAAGAAGAATCGTTTATAGCTTCTTCAGTCATTGAAACTCTTACACCGAATTTTTTAACTCTGATTTCAAGAGTTGCGTTTTCTAAAGTGTTAACGTCTGCTCTTGATTCTTGGTACTTAGTACCTTCACCAACTTCATAAGCTATTAATTCCCCAACTACTGGAATTACATATACAGCTGATGAACCACCATCTACTCTTACTTTTTGGAAAAACTGTGTACCTAAATAAGTAGGTTCCATAGCTTCTCTTAATTTTCCTTCTATTACTTTAGGTATTAATTTTATTGTATCTGTAGTAGTTATTGCTTCTTTTATAGTCATAGCACCTTTAGAATAATCTCCATAAGCGTTTCTAACCATTTTTTCCATAGAGTCGAAACCTTCTTTAGTAACTACGGGCGCTACACCTTCAGAAACAGCTTCTTTTACGTCTTGTTTAAGCTCGTTTATTTCATTTAAAAAACCGTTTAAACTCATATCAAAATCCTCCTATCTGTTTCTATTTAGTCATTAATATTCTTACTGTACCTTTGCATCCGTCCCAGTCTAAATTAGTTGGAACCCCTGCTTCGCCACGTTTAACATATGCACCGTAAACTGGACATTTCATGTCAGCTTTGTCAACTACTTCTCTTTGTTTTATCATTATTAAGCCTTTATGTAAGTCAGCGTAAACTATATCGAATTTACCACATTCTAATACAGCACCTGGTGCTAAAGTTTCATTTATGATACAACTATCTGCAGTATCTTTACCTATTTGTACTTTTAAAGCTTCTAATTTAGTGCTTGGGAATATAATAGGTATTTCTCTTCTTTCTGGATCGTCTATGTCAGCTTGATCAGCTAATACACCTATAGTAGATACTTTTAATAAAGGATCTCCTGCTAATTCTATATCTCCAGATTTTTTAGATGAACCATAAGCTTTTATTACTGCGTTAGTACCATCTAATAGACCAGGAACCCCTCTGTCTAATCTGTGAGCTTCATCAAATCTGCTGCTATATAATCCTTCTCTTGAAGAAGCTAACATATGTAAATCATTCATCATTGGAGTTCTATCATAAGGATATCCAGGATATCTAAAATCTGATTGATATAAAGTTGGAGGATTTTCTACGAAATCTTCACCAGCTCTATTAGAAGTTGGATATATGTAAGGATTGTAATCATTGAATCTTAATCTGTCGTCTAAAGCCCATTGAGCAAATCTAGCAGCACCTTCTGGTAATAGTGATGCATCTGTAGCATATACTTCACCTACAACTTGTCTTCTTGCTTCTTCGTATAATTCTATGTCAGCCATAACTGCTGCATGATCAGGATGTCTCTTAGATAATGGTGATAATACAAATCTACCATTTTCATCAGAACATACTTCATCACCAGGTTTTACGTTACCTACAACTGAACCCCATGGATTTTTAAGAGCTTTTTCTCCTTCTATGAACCAAGGTAATTCAACTATTGCATCAGTTCTGATAGGACCAAAAGTTATACCATTAAAAGCATCAGCGAATCTAGTATATTCATTTCTTTCTAATATACCAACTGGTACGTTAGCAGGTCTTACATCTCTTCTAGCTACACCGCCAACACCTACGTTACCGCCGTTAGCTTTTAAGAAATCTTCATCTTCATTTATTTCGCCATCAAGTTCAACCCATATTTTTCCGATTAGGAAATCAGCAACACCAGTGTATTTTTCTAAGCTTCCACCAGCTTCAAAGTCAGCAGGTTGTGCTAATCTTACATTTTTACCACCATTAGCTATAGTAACAGCATTTAAATAGTGATTAGTATCTGTATCCATTACCATTAAATAAGGGTCAGCTGCAACTATTCTACCTTTAGGTATAACCATTGCATTGTAACCATAAGCCCAACCATATCTAAATTGATCAGGTAGTCTAGGGTCTAAACCATATTTAAAATTTAGAACGTCATGGTCGTTTATGTTTAAAGAGTTATTACTTCTGTTTATTCTTTGCCCATCACGTCTATGTCCTGGTATTCCATCATTTATAAACATCTCTCCATATGCACCAGGTTGCATAAAATCTTGAGACATATTTGCATAAGGCATTAGTGCCATACCGCTTCACCTTCCTCTTTTTATCTTCTTAATAGATTGTTGTATTTTTCTTTCATTTGCATTTCAATGTTATTATTACTATCTTTTTTGTCCTTATTATTTTGCTTAATTGTGTTATCAGCACTTTCGTCTATAGATATTTTAGAATTAACTTTTGGTAATGCCTTAGCTAATTCAGGACCACTGCACATGAATTCTTTTAATACTTCTATTTTTGTATTAAGTGCTTCTTCAGTAGATTTAGACAATATCTCAATATTTTCACCTTCAAGGCCAAGAGATGTTCTCATTTCATTAACCTTTTCAGCCAATGCAATTCTTTGTTGTTTCTTTACTTCAAGATATTTTAATTCAACTGCTTCTCTAGTTTCTTTTTCTTTATCGCGTTCACCTTGAAGATCAACAACTTCTTTTTTCAATTTAGCTATTTCTTTTTTAAGTTCTGCTACTTCGGCTTTTAACGCTTCATTTTCTTTTTTAGCTTTATCGTCTTTGCCTTCATCTTTAGCAGCATCACCATCATCTGGGTCATCCTTTGGCTCATCTTTACCTTTTGGATCTTCGCCTTCAGGTTTGTCATCTTCAGGCTTTTTGTCTTCTGCAGCTTTATCGTCTTTAGGTTCATCACCTTCAGGTTTAGGCTGATCAGGGACTTGTTTATCCTCTGGTTTTTCGCCATCTTCTTCTAATGCTTTAGCTTCTTTCATCGCTAAGCTCTTAGAGATTTCGTCGTAATACAAATCTTTAATTGACAATTCATTCACCTCATCTTCATTATTATAAGATTCTGATACTCCTAGCATCTTTGCATCAGGCTTATAAATCTTTACATTATGAGCATATTTGTCACTAGGAACAATTACGTATGACAATTCTTTAGGTTCCATATCTTTTATAATCCAAAAACATAATTTGCCATCATATCTTTGTCCTTTAACATGTTCACATTCGCCTTCTTCAGCTAGATTCTTACCACATATAGAACAACGTAAGTCTCGAACCATAACACCTATGCTAGTAGTAACTAAAGTACCATTCTTAATACCTTCTATACCATCTTTATTACCTACATTACATGTGAATACTAATCCTGGGCCTTTTGTTCTTTCGCATGAATCAACATATGTACACTGTTTAATTCTCCCTATAGTTACGCCATCTTGTTCTTTATGATGCATAATTAAAGGTCGTTCATAAGGTTCTATCCATCTAGGAACACTTATTTCTAAACAGTGTGGCTCGTAATAATTTAGATTTCTTGTAATAACAGAATGTATACCTTCTATATCTACCATTATTGAATCCTCACTTATTGGATTTACACTTAAAGATTCATTAAGATCTTTACTTGGTATATAGTTAGGAACAAACTTTATTTGAGCATCAACCTCTTCTCTAATTTCTATAGCCATTATTCATTATCACCTCTCTTATCGTAAGTGATTGTATAGTTATTAAAAACTTCTACATCATTTAAACTTTCTACAAAATTAATATCTATATTTTCAATTTCATTTCCTTGTTTAATATAGACTTCCTTCATTCCTAATAAAGAACCTGCTTTAATATAAGAAAAATCATATGTAGTTTTCGTATGCTGTTCTAATAGTAGTTTTAAACGATATGTACAGTAATTAGATAAACTACTGATATCATCTTTATTATTACTACTAGAATCATTCATATCTTCAAGAATTGTGCGAATATTTTTTTGTAATTCTTTATTTTGACTAGAAATATCAATTTTCTTATTAGGAAGTAAGTGATAAGATTCGTCAACTGAATTGATTTCGATTGTAGCTTCGTTAATGGCTCTAAGGCTTATTCTGTTTAGCTCTCTTATAAAGTAGTCATATATTGTATTTTCATACAGATTTATTACAGTTTCATTAGAAATACTATCTTCCTGTAAGTCTAATACAAAGTCTAATACTAAATCCGATAGCTCTTTAACTTTTACACTAGAAGTGCCATGTTGATTTTGTGGTCTGTTGTTATTAGTAGCAGCCTTATTCGGTTGCTTTTGACCACTAGTGTTTCTTGTTTTAGATTTACTAGTACTAACAGATGATTTACTAGAAGAATTTGATGATGAAGAACTTGAATTATTATTAGCTGCAGTTTTAGCTGCATTTATTTTAGCTAATCTTTCTTGCCATTCTCCATTTCTATCTATTTGATCAAGACTAGATTTATCTGCTATCATACGTTGATATAATCTATCTTCATCTTCTACTGTATCTTTCATACCCATTTTTCTTCTTGCTTCTTCAAATGTAGTAACGTTAGATTGATATTTAAGCATTTCATGATTTTCTTTTTTAAGTTTAGTTTCAAGTGAGATTTCTTCAAATGCAAATTCTACATCTGCTGAACCATCAAATGGATTAAATCCACCTTCTAATAATAACTCAGTTATTACAGTTTCTTTTATCCATGTAGATATAGTTCTTTGTATAAACTTAACTGTATCATGTATTTGAGCTTCCATAGAGTCTGCATCTTGTTTAGCTCCACCTCTACCCATTTGAGAAGCAGATACACCAAGAGCAGAGAAAACTCTATCTTCAAAATATCTTAAATAAGGTTCTGCATTAAGAGCATGACCTTCAGCTCCTATAGCTTTTATTTCTGTCTTTTCATTTGTAATAATAAGTCCATCAAGCGAACTTGATTCTACTTCACGTTTAGCACGATTTATTTCAGCATTAGTACCTTGAAATCCTACTTCTGGTATACCTATCTTCCATTGATATAGTGGCATAGAAAATCTGTGTATCAATGCTACTATATTACCTTCTATTTTTCTTAATAATTTAACATCATCTAATGCTGCTATTATTCTTGGTGTACCAAAAGCATTGTTGGCATCTTTATCGTAATACATATGAATAACATCACGTGGGAAGAATTGTTTTTTATTAGCCCCATGTCCTTGTTCATATTTAATTACATTACCATATTTATCTCTTTTGATTTTTACTGAAGCTGGATCTACCCTACAATATCCACCTACGACTTGATCACTGTCAAACGGAGTAGCTTTTACTCCAGGTATAGAATCAACTCTAGATTTTAATAGAATAACGTTTGAATATCTAGTAAAGTCATCAGCTATCTCCTGTAAAAGTATATCCATAGGTTTGCCTGTACAATAAGACATAAGTTTAAATCTCTTATTAAGATAGTCTATAGCTTCCTGATTATCACTTTTAAACGTCCATCCTGCTTTAAATATTAAGTATGAATATTTAGAGAATGAAATCTTAATGTATGAATCAGACTCACTAGCATCTCTTATTTCTTCTAGATTGTACTCTGGTCTACTAAATATTTCTCTACGATATACTTGAGAAGTTAAAAATCCTACAGATTTAACAGCAAAATTGCTTATCGCTTTAGGATTAAATAAGCTGCTTACCTTTTTAGTAAAAGATATGCCTTCGTCTACTCTTACCTCTTTAAATTCAAGGGGAGAGGATTTAACCAATCCCTCTTGAACAGTGTTTATTAATTCTTTTTCTACAGGATCAATTTTGTCTTTTTTGCTTGGCGGAAATAGGCGGTCTATTATATTCATGTGTAACCACTTCCTATTCTGATATAATACCTTCTATATCTGTATCTCTTATTATTAAATACTTATAGTTAGGTTCGCTAGCATCTATTACTTGCATACCTGCATATTTATTAAATAATACTATTTGCCCAGGTTCATATTCCATAGGCATTATGACACCGTTGCTTAATATTTTACCTTCCCCTACTGCATATACTTCAGCAAAGTCTTTTCTAGCTTCAGCATCACTTTTACTATTTTTAGGTATGATTATACCTGAAGAAGTTTTTTCTTCTTTTCTTTCTTCTCTAGGTAATCTAAGTACTACTCTTCCTCTAGCTGGTTTAATATTCATTATCGTGTTCCACCTTTCTTAATCATTAATTCTTTCATTTTATAACCTCTTGCTATTTCATCAAAAAGATCATCTGAAATCTTAATAGATGAATTTAAATATTTAAATAAATCTATATATGTATCTTCATATTGCTTATCGTAAGATTGACGAGCTCCTTTAAGAACTGTATTAGATAACGAACCTTCATTAGTTTTGCTATTACCGAATTGTATATTTACGTAACGTTTCTTTAATTCGTAAGTAACTAAGAATGATTGTATATGACGTGTAGTTTGATGTACGTTAAAGTTATTTTCAAAGAAGCTTAATTTAACGTTTGATATTTTTTCCTGACGTAAAGCTAAATCTTTTAAATGCTGAGAATCAAGCTTTACTGTTAAGTCTTCTATATTACCTACAAGTTTTTTAACGCTAGGAGTATCAAGTCCCATAAGCGCGCTTAAATTATTATAGTAATAGCCACTTAATTGCTTGATTAATCTATTAAAATAGTAATCTAGCAAATCAGATATATTTCTAATAAATTCATTTTCTATTACATCACGTATATCTTCTCTTTTTACTATAAGCTCTGGTAAATCGTCTGTATCCCATAATCCATCGTCATCTGGATCAGAACCATCAGGGTTATCTTTTGATGGATCATCATCAGGATTACCACCAGGTGTTGGATTAGGATTAGGATGATGACCAGGATGTGAACCATCACCTGGCTTGTCATCTGGATCTTCATCATCTGATACTACATTTATATAACATACAGCTTTCTTATGTGTATCAACTGATTCTACATAAATCTTACATTGTCCTACTTCATCATGACTACTAACAACACCGTACTCGTCTACAGTACATATATTCGTATCAGAAGAATACCATATGACTTCTTTATTACTGGCGTTATCTGGATATATTGTTGCTGTAAGTTGTACTTTTTTATATTTGTTCATAGCATGATATTTAGGTTCAACCTCTACTCTTAATACATGTATATCTTTATCATCGTCTCCGCCAGGAGTAGGTTTTGGCTTTTCAGGTTCATCAGTACCTGAACCACCATTTTTTAATACTCTGACTCTACACTTTGCATATTTACGTCTATCTGACGTTCTTGCATAAACACTACATTTACCAAGAGCAACACCATATACATTACCATCTTGATCTACTGTAGCAATAGATTCATCATCACTTGACCAATAAACAGTTTTGTCTGTAGCATTTGATGGTACGATTGTAGCGTTTAATTTTCTATATTGACCTACATTAATAAAAATACTTCTATTATCTAAATAGATAGATTGCACATTAATTATACTCGGTTTATCATCTCCACCGCCACCAGGACCAGGACTTGGTGGATTAACAGGTGGTTTATCAGGATCACTGTCACCTCCACCTCCGCCTCCACCAGGACCAGATGGTTTGCCTGGAGGGTTATCTGGATCTCCGCCTGGTGGTTTAGGATTAGGACCTGGTGGTGTGTTATCTTTATTTATTTTAATTATTAATTCTTTTTGAATTGATTTATCGGGTATAGTTTTATCCTTTAAAAAAGGAGTGTAAATCATATCTATTATAGGATTATAAATATCTCGTATTGCATTAGCTAACTCTGATGGCAAACCATCTATTAAACTGTCTATTCTATTAGTAGCCTGTGCAAGAGATGATGTTGTAGATACATTTGATGTCTGAGTAGTAGCAGGCGGATTATAGTCTGAATAATAATCTTCTGTATACTTTATCTGTGGCGTATAGCCTAAGCGTTGTTTATCGTCAGCCATTTATTTATCACCTTCTAAAATTCCCTAGTCCTCCAGATCTTGAGCCCCATGTAGACCTACTTGAACTATTGTAGAAAGAGTTATTATTATAGTAACTGCTACTAAAATTAGTTTTAACCCATTTTTGTTGCTCGTCTGGATGTTCATCATATTGGTAGTTTTCATAGAACTCTTGTACTTCTGGCGCTACCTTACCAGTTCTTCCAAGACCCATTGCACGAGTATCATCTTTACGAGCTAAATTAACATTAGATGTAACGAAATTAGAAGATACTTCTAAGTCTTGCATTACTCCTGTTAATTGTTTAAAACGTAAAGTCATTGCTAAATAAGCAAGCCCAAGTGCGTCTATAAAGTGTTCTTCTTTACTAGTGAAAGTAGGGATTCCATTAGCTCCCATTCTTTCTACTTCGTAGTCTATTAATTGTTTGAATAATACTTCATCATATGGAGATAAAGCTAAATTGTTTCTTTCGAAAGCTATTTGTAATTGTGATACCATAAATGGTTTCATTGGTTTACTATCTTCTTCACCAGTAACAGGGTCATGTACTGTTAATTTATTACTGAATGACCAACCAACTACTTTTTGTTTTAAACCACTTTCAGGATGTTCGTCTCCATAAATATGTAATCTTTCTATTTGATATTCACCTGCACCTCTGTCACAATAGATAAATGATGGATTGTATATTCTATTAAGTCTTATAATAGTGTTAACTGCTTCATCATATGAGTATTCGGCTTTTGGCATTTCATATCGCAATAGAACCATAAATTTTTGTAATTCCATATTGTATTCTAATATCAGTATAGATGATGACGCTCCGTATTTATCCCAGTCAACACCCATTGTACGGAACATATTAGGTGGAGCTGGATTAGTTTCATCATATATTAACATTTCTGGCCATTTACCACTTTCTTCGCATCTCATTTTTTGATAACAATCAAGTTCTCTGTATGAATAGTCATAGAATGTCAATGCTTCATCAAGTCTATCTTTATTGAATACACCTGTATCTTGATCTCCAAATTCAGCTAAAACTTCGTGAATATAACCTTGTTCAGAAAGCATAGCTCTCATTTCTGCTTCCATCTTTTCGCACCATTGAGGGTTGTGAGTAGATGGATGATAATGTTCAACATAACCTGTTGCTTTATTAGTACAACAGTTATAAAAGTTACCACGTCTACCAGTTGGAGTAGAACTCATTATAACACGTATGTCAGGTCTTTCACCTGCTATCATGATTATTGAATCGAAGTCACCATCGGCCATATAGTCACATTCATCTAATATTAGTAAGTCTGCAGCTTGACCACGAATAGAAGCCCCTGAAGAACCAGAAGATGCTCCTGTTGTAAATCCCATTATACAACTACCATTTTTAAATTCCATTTTATATGGATTCTTAGTAGTCGATGAAATAAGACTGGCAAGCAACGGACTAGAGTTTTTCAATTCGTTAAGTCTCATGAATAATAAACGTACTTGCGCTTCATACGGTGTTATTAATAGAACCCTGTAGTTTCTGTTAGTGGTTGCATTATATAGTGCTTCTATAACCATAACCTCGGATTTGCCAGTACGACGTCCACAACGATAAACCTTTTTAAGAGATTTATCGCGGAGCATCTGTACTTGATACCAACGTGCAGTCCATGGCGTATCTTTTTTCAAATTCTTGTCGTAACTTATTAAAAACGTTTGAGCCCATTTAACGGGGTCATTCATTACGTTTTTTAATTTTAGCTGTTGAGCTTTTGGCAAAACATTCGCCATACACTATTTCCTCCTTTCTATTAATTAATATATTATTTACTTATGTAAATAACGAGCTTCGTTGCCCATTAATGTTTGTTCTAGATTGTAGTTGGCCATCTTAGCCATTTCCATACCAGATTGTCTCATTGTAGCTAATTGATCTGAATCTTGGAAACTAGCATCACCAAATACTCTGAATCTAGAAGCTGTATTCATTTGTCGTACTTCATTTTGTAGATACATTGCACCAGTAACAAATGCTTTAGGAGCTGCTCTAAATGCGGCAAGACCCATATATAATCCTGTACCCATTAATTGAGATGCGGCGAAGTCAACACCAGCACGTGCTACAGAAGACATAACTCCACGTCCTTGTTTACGTGAATCTTTATATTTACTGATAGCACCGATACTTGACATTGCTATGTCAAGCTTGCTAGCTTTCTTAAGTTTAGACAGACCTCTTTCTACTATATCTCCTTCTTCTTTAGCTATATCTATACCAGCTTTTTCTTTTAATAAGTCTTTATGGAATTGTAACTTATCTTTAAGTTGTTCTACTTCGTAATCAGCTTTAGGCTTGAAGTTTTCGAATCGAGTATTCTTAAAGTTATCTTTTAAATACTGTTCCATAGTTAATGAAGGATTGGCAGCTCTTTCTTTTTCGAATGCTTCTTGAATTGAACCAAATATTCTGTTATCATTTATTTCATTTTTTATATTTCCTATTTCTTCTTTGATATTACTAGCTCTATCACGCGTTTTAGCGTTTGTACGCTTCATATCTTTTTTAGTACTTTTTCTTTGACTCTTTAAATCTTTGATTTTACCTTTAGTTTGATTTATTTCATCTAAGATATCTGCACGTCTAGTAGGATCGTTAACTTTTCTGTATCTAGACTCTAATCTACGTAAACGTCTCATTTGTTCTTTTTGTGATGCTGTTAAAGATTCATAATTAGATCTAAAGTTAGCATAATCAGCGTCAAGCTTAGCGTTACGTCTAGCTTTATTAAGTTCGAATCTTTTCTTTTTGATGTCTCCTTCGACCTGATTCCTAAATTCTTCTGGTATGCTATTGTAACGAGCTATATTCTCTTCGTCTTTTAGCCATTTATCAGCATCAGTTATTGATTTGAGAACTTCTGGTGTACCAAGATAATTAGTAGGTTGAGTTCTAAGTAAATCATAAATATCTCTGTTAGCAGCTACTTCATGTAAGAATTTAGTATCAGCGAGTTCTCGCGCAGCTTTTTTACTATTAATAAAGCTTTGTCTGTTCTTGCTCCATGCTCTACGTTTACGAAGAAGTTCTTCACGTTCATCCCACCAAGCTTTACTATTTCTTCGTAATGGATCATTAGGATTGTCTCTATGAGGTCCATAAAGTTTAGCTTCTTCATATTTTAATGCAGCGTCTTCAGAACTGAATTTATCTTTACCAAAGAATTTTTCAAGTGCATCTTTATTCTTTTCATAATTACGAGCTCCTGCTTCAGAAGTAAGAGCAGACTCTTGAGCCATTTTTTGCATTCTTTCATATTCTTTTATGTAATCACTATACTCCTTCATTCGTCTATCATAATTACTTAATGGAGTAGGTGTGAATTCATCAGCTACAACATCATGCATTTTATATTTTTTATAATCTGGTTGATTAAAATGTAATGTAGGGTCTGGTTGCTCTGGATTGAAAGTATTTGGTTCAGGTTGTGGACCTGGCTTAGTTTTTGGCTCAGGCTCAGGCTTTGGTTGTGGTTGTTGTGGATTTGGGTTCGGATTCGGATTAATTGGTTGATTATGATTTTTATAATGAACATAAGGTATTTGATCATTAACTCCACCATATTGAAATTGTTCCCATAATTTACTAGCTTCTGATTTAAGCCCTTTAGCAGTTTCTAAATCAAATTTTTCTGTTGTCATTATGTCCGTAGGTTCAAGCTTTTTATTGTACTCAACAATATTATTAGCTATCTTATTATGTTTATATGCTTCAGATATAATATCTCCTTCTGTATTATAATAAACATTATAAGCGTCTTTACCTTTTGTGTAACCTTTGCTTAAAATATTATTATCTTTATCGAATTTGACATTCGTAAACATGTCATTACCTAGGTCTATAGTTTCGATTCTTGAACCATCTTCTAATGTTTTAACAGTAGGTTTGAACATATCAAATTGCTTTGTTGCACTTTCAGGGATACTGTCATAAGCTAAAGCGGCCTCTTCAGTAACTCTACGAAGATCAGATTCAGGTCTTACGCCTCTTGTTACTTCGAATGATTTTTGAACATCCTCGATAGATGCGTTTAAATTATTATCCTTAATATAATTCCACATGTCATCTATTGATTCTTGTTCAGATAACCCAGCACGTTTATTCTGTTTAACTCTATTAGATAATTTCATAGCATCGATATCTTGTTGAGTCTGTCCATCTATACCTACGAATTGATCCATAAAGTCTTCTACTGTCATGTTAGGGTCAAGGTTCTTATATATATCATCGATTTGAGATTGATCTCTATGAGCTCGTAATTCTGAAACAGCTTGTTGAGTATTAACTTCTCCAGGCTTAACAGCTTCTACACCTGCAGCCTCAAATGATTTTTGTACATCTTCTAGAGAAGCATTTATATTGTTGCTATTTACATAGTTCCACATATCGTCTATAGATTCTTGTTCTGACAATCCAGCAGCTTTGTTTTGTTTTACTCTATTAGAAAGCTTCATAGCGTCTATGTCTTGTTGTGTTTGCCCATCTATACCTACAAAGCGATCCATGAATTCTTCAACAGTTGTATTTTTATCTATATTTTTATATGCATCTTCTATTTGTGATTGTTGTTTACGACCTATCATTTCTTGATGTGCTTGTTGAACATCGATATCTCCTGAATTGACAGGCTGTACACCTGCAGCTTCGAATGATTTTTGAACGTCTTCTATAGTAGTATCTATATTATTTCTATTAATGTAATCCCATATATCTCCTCCGATTTCTTGTTCAGGTATACCAACATTTCTGTTTTGAATACCGCGCATACGAAGTTTTTGTCCATTTATATCTAATTGCGTTTGTCCATCAACGCCGACAAATTGATCCATGAAATTCTCTACACTCATATTGTTATTTGCATTTTTCCATGCGTCATTTATCTGTATTTGCTGTCTCCTATTAACCATATCTCGATAAGCTTGCTGTGGATTTATTTCACCTGGTTTAACAGGTTCAATACCAGCTGAAGCAAACGATTGTTGTACATCACCGATAGTCATATTTGGATCCATATTATTCCACATATCATTTATTATACGTTGTCTGTAATATTCATTATCTGGCTTTTTTGGCATCTATTCTCACCTCCTTTAATTCTAATAATATGGAGAATGATGCAAGTCATGTAATGCAAAACCAAGATCTCCTGTAGCTCCTGCATTATTTAAATAATTGTGTTGCATACTTTGCCAAGTATTACCTTGACCATTAGATTGTAATAAGTTGTTATAAACAGTACCGTCATTAGTACCAATTCTAGAGTTATTAAAAGCAACGGCTCCGTCTTTTACTCCAGCCATTATAGCCCCACCAATTACTAAACCTTTACCTGTCTTGCTTAATTTGTATCCTATTAAACTTTTATCAGAAGGTCTTAATGGAGCCATGGCTTTCATAACTTTTGTTACTGGGTGATTAGTTCCTAGTAGGGAACTAGTTATTGGTGCTTTACCAGTTAATTGTTGCGCAATAAAGTTAGCGTAATTTAACTGAGCCCCTCCTTCTGCAGCTACATATGCTCCTGCTTTACCTATTTTTTTACCAGCAGCCTTGCCGATGTCTTTACCCATCTCAAAGATAGTTCTTCCATCTGCAGCCTCTTCTGTTAATCCAATAACTTTAGCAGCGGCACTTGCACCTACCCTAAATCCTTTTGTTATACCTTTACCTACAAAGGCTCCAGCTTTTCCAATAACTTTAAGCGCGCTAGCTTCAGGTCCTCCAGATTGATTTATAACTTTACCTATTCGTTTTCCTACAAAACCTAGTCCTGGAATCTTCATTTATATATCACACTCCTAAATAAATGGAATAACAGGTAAGTTTGTATTACCGTTACGGTCTTTGTATAGACCTCCACCTGATACTACTCTCGCAGTCATACCAGCTGTTACTGCTGTACCAGCTATAGCTTTAGCATTAAGTTGTTTAACAAGATTACCTTTATCATCTTTAACAGTCTTAGTAAATGCTTTTTGTACTGCTCTATCAAATGGCATTCCGTCTTTTTTATTTTTGTATATATTACGTACGCCATAGCCTAGAAAATCTCCTACTTGATAACCTGTAGTTTGTTTAGCAAGTATACGTTCTCCTAATTCTCTTCTAGCATTACGTGATATGTCTTTAGCTTGTTTAGCAGTTTTACCACTCTTTAAAGCTGCTTGTTCAGCTTTTTTACCATATTCAAGTAAATGTTTCTTTTGGTCTGCAGTCATATTGGCTTGTATTTGACGTATACCTATACCTTCGGCCCATCCTACAGTTGAACCTTTTAAACCATATGCTACGTTTCTACCAAATTGTATTGCTTTTTTTCCTATATCTCCAACAGCCATATATATCACTCCTCTTCATTATTAGTATCGTTGTTGGTACTATATTCTTCTTGGAATTCTTCAGGGACTTCTTCTATTACATAATCCATATTCATATTTTCTTGAATCATATCGTAAATAGATTTTTCGTCACCTTGTTTCATTTGTGCTTTAGCTTTACGTGTAGCTAGCATATTATCAAGTATCTTATCTCTACGTCTGCAATGTTTTTCATATATTTCAAGAGCTTTCGATACTTCTTTTCTGAAGAAGTCATCTCCTGTTCTTTCATTAGAACCAGTATAAACTTCTTCTACAGCTATACCTTCTTGTGTTAATAAAGCTTGAGCGCGTTCTATCATTATATCTGTATTTATCAGTTCTTTAACATATGTGAAGTCTACAAATGAAGAACTAGGGTCTAGGTCAAAATCACGTTTATAACCCTCTAAATTCTTTTCTATTAAAGCAGTTTCGAGAGCACATTTTTCGCCTTCTGGAGCCATATCATATTTTAATAACATACAAGATTCACTGTATGGACAACAATCGCCTTTACATGTAATCGGAATTCTTGCATAAAGTCCAGACTTAGTAGATAACATAGCCATAGCTGCACTTTTAGATTCTAATCCTGCAGGAGAATATCCCCATGGATTATCAGCAGCAATTAAATCATTTTCTAAACGTTTTCTGTTTTCTACTACTTCTTGACGCTTAACTTCATCAGCGACAAGTTCATGGCTTATTTCTTGATCTACTTCGAATTCATATTCGCTTACTTGTTTATTACTCTTGTTCGCCATCTTCTAATACCTCCTTCCCTCCGTTAATAATATCGTCGTAGATTTCTTCAGCTATATTCCAGTTAACACTATGGAAGTATTCTGTATTTTCATCTTGATACAGATTAGCTTCAACAATTACTTTGACTTTATCTGGAACATAATCCTTTTTAACAGTAAAAGAATCAGCAGTAAATTCATATGTTATTTCATAATCGTTAGTACCGAATGTTTCTTCAAATACATGTACGCCTTGTATTAAATAACGTTCTGATTCTAAAGTATCGAGTTCTTCGATATAGTCATGAGTTGAAAATATACCGTGAATGACTATTTCTTGTTTAGGTACTTCATTACCATCTTCATCTATTATCATTTCGTCGGTATCGACAACTCTTTGTTTAACTGTAAATCTACCTTCAACAAATCTCTCTTTATTAATTTTTACTTGAGCCATATAACCATCTCCTATCTCTATTCTTATTACCTATAGTTATAAATATATTACGCGCGTCTGATGTCAATAGAACTATAAGCGTCCTTGAAATATATGTGATGTCAGTATAAGGGGGAAAAATTTTTTCAAAAATTGCGAGCAGTACCACCTTTATATATATACTCCTCAAACAATAGAATTGTTGCCCCAGGGTACTTAGACCTGGGTGAGTAGTGTATATGAGCAGTATTGGAGTAATATGCAACGTCATACCAGCTGCTTTGGGGGATATTATGAGAGAAGCATTGAAGAACAAGAAAGATGTAACAGTTATAGGTAAGTTAACAACTATCGATTGGGATGGTTGGAATGATCAACCTACATACTTATTAGAGAATGTCCATGTCTTTAATAAGAATGGTAACTTAATGGACAAAATAGATCACATGTGGTTCTTAACTGATCAAGAACTATATGAATTAGATAAAGCTGCAGTGATCAAGTTTACAGGCAATAGCTATAAATATAACAAGTGTGGCCACTTTGTTGATTATAGCGTTAGACCTACATCAAGCATACTAATCATGAAATGGTACGACAGTATGATAAAGGTTGGAAAATGGTTTATGAAAAAAGCATCAAAGAAAATGAAACATAATAAGTAAACTATTTGTATTGTCTACATATGTAAGCTATATGCACTCCATACATATGTAGACATGATTGTGTGGGAGTGCATATTCAAACAATAATGGTATATATAACCAGGGGGTAATGAGTATGTTAGATATGATGTTAGAAATGGTATTAGTAATTGAAATAGTTATAGGCATAGCACTTATAATTAAGATAGGCAAAAGCGTAATAGCTGATCATAGTAGAATGAGCAACGCTAAAGAATTAGATATGAGAGAAAGCTTCATGTCTATAGACGTATTAGTTAAAGGTTACTATGATAATTCATTAGTAGCAGGCTTTCAATCTAGAAACACTATCTATATAAATACTAATGATAGTGAATCTGATATGTGCAATACATTAGTACATGAATATGTACATGTATGGCAACATAACTATAAATTTGCATATAAGATGTTATGTAAGTTTATAGAAGGCTTTAGATATGGACATTCAATAATAGAGAAACATGCTTACATAATAGGAGATATGTATAGCATGTGTAAGGTATATGGATGGTCATTTGATGAATCCATAATACCTTACGTATGGGATTCGTTAGTCAGACATAAATGGGACTATGATGATGCATACATGGATGCATGCATGTATTGCAAAGAACACTATAAAACAACAAATAAATAATATTTCATATATAAGCGTATATAGGGTTTTATGGATTTTACCTATATACGCTTTCTTTGTATAAATCCAATTATATAAGTATATAGGGAGAATTGATTATGTTAAAGATAATAGGAATGATGTTATTAGTATTGGCTGGCATTATGTCAGCATTAGCAGTATTTGTAGTCGCTATGAGCGACGAGACAGCTAAGGAATTAGACGAAATAAGCAGATTAATATATAAAAAAATATCTGCAAGACTTCAAAAAGAAAACATTGGCATAATGACATTAAAACAATTGATTAGAGCTGAAATAATAAAATTTGGCAATAAAGAAGAAGCTATGCAAGAAATAGCTATATCAATAGTTACGACTTTAGCAAAAGACATAATAGGTAGAAATATATCTACAATCGCCTATGGAAAAGATGAATGTAGCTTAGGAAGCTATAATTACGTAGATGATTATGTATACGTAAATAGCTTTTATATAGACAGAGCTATAAGACAAAAAAGATCAGTGTCAGATCTTAATATATTATTAGATACTATATGTCATGAACTTAGACATGCATGGCAAAACGATAATAGTATCTATAATAATGACGAATACATAAGTTCATTTATAGACTATGCAGCTTACAGAAAGCAACCTTGTGAAAAGGATGCTAGACGTTATGCGCATGTGAAGGTCTATACTATGGCCAACAAAGAAAGAGAAAAAATATTAAAAGAAGTTTATATGCATTTATGCCGTTATAACAGAGCATAAATATAAGCTTCTTTTTTTATTTAGATAAACCAGATTAGCTGAGTAGTTTATGGGCCTAAGCATGCCCTAAAAAGGCTCAACTATAAATTATACTTGGAGGTATTTGTTATGAAAAATAATTATGAAATGAGAAACGTAGAAGTTATAGAAGAAGCTGTTAAAGCTGAATGGCATATGCCAGAGAGAAAAGACAGAGACACTTGTATCTTTGAAAACTTCTCTCATGAAACAATGACACCTGATGATAAATCAGCAATTAAAATGGCTCGTCATGAAGGATGCATCGGCTGTTCTAAGTATGCCAATGACAACTGCTGGGCAAGTCGTGTATTTGCACAAACTGGCCGTGAATTAATGGAAGCTAGAGGCCTAGATATTATACCTAGAGTTATTAAAGACTACAAAGACATTAAAGGCTATGAAGACATTAAAGAAAAATACAACAAATTCTTAGATATTGTAAGCAAAGATGAAACTTTCAAAGCATATGAAAAAATGCATAAAGATGCTATGAGCATGAGAACTTGCACATATGTGAATATTGATCAAATGTTGCAAGATCCTGATTATGCAGTACAAATGTACAACAGCAAAAACTGCCGCTGTAGCAAAGATAAAAGCGAATGTTTTATTCATAATTTCATTCAAGAATTGGCAGCAATAATACTTGCTGAAGTATTTGGTTATGACATATAAAGCAAAATAAGTAACATCGGGCCTGAGCATGCCCTAAAAAGGCTTGACTATATTTTCCTAGTAGGAGGTAATTTTTATGAAAACACTTAGCGTAGGTCAACAAACAAAAATCCAAAAGGCAATAGTTAAACCATTAAATGAATCTTGCAACATAGTGAATGGTTTCAACTTTGTCTATGAAGACATCACAGTTAATGGCAAAAGAACAGGCAAGAAAAGAATTCTAGTAGAAAGAACTTTCGAAGATATTGGTATGTTAAACATACTAAGTAATTTCGAAGTTGACAACACTAGAAGAAGCATAAGAGCTATCAAAAAAGAAGATGGCAAAATTATAAGCAACAGAAAGTATATCACAGGCGACTGCAAAGAAGCAGACGCTTCTTTCATCAAAGGTCTATATATAGTAGACTTCAGTGGTATCATAGATTTAACAACTAAGGATGTTATGGCAGAAAGAATAAGATCTTTAATATTCATAGGTATCAAAAGAGAAAATGGTAAGTTCAGACTTGCTAAAGACATTAAAGACGCTGACCTTGTAATGATGCCTTACGCTGTATCACCATCTTTAATCAAACATAGTAGAATATACTATGCAGTAGTTGATAAGAATGGTGACTTGTTAAAACAAGCTCAAGCTAGATTCAATGAAATTGATGCTATAACTGGCCATTCAGTTGGCTATAAATGGGCTGAGCTTTTGTTGAAAGACAACGTTAGTATAGACGATATAAGTAAAATAGCCGACAGAATAGGTATATGCACTACTACACCTATGATGAAGGTGGGCCATATCAATAATGTATTCTTCATGGATGCAGAACTTGATTATGGTAGTGACTATGAAGAAAATAACGACATCAGTACTGAAATAGGCACTAATTTTGCAGATGGTGCCGTTAGATATAATGGCGATACACTATACCATCTATTTAAAGCATTATTCCCAAGACTAAAACCTTGGATGATGTTTGGCCTAAGTTTACAAGGTAGATGTGACACTTTACTAATGAAAGCTCATGGCCGCTTTTTCAGAGGCAGAATGATAGCAAGATATTGCAAAATCATGATGGCTCAAAATATTAATAAATGTCATCTTGTGTATAACGGTAAGATGATAAGTGGTAAAGCACTTAAGAAATTACCTAAAGCAAAATTAAATGCCATGTTAAGCAATGTAGACTTAGTAGGTACAAAAGACGAATTCAAAGCAGTCAACATGGCTAAAATCAAAAATGGCTGCAATTTATATATAGTAGCTATGAGCAACGTGACTTCAGGCAAATTAAGTAATCAAGCTGTTGCTAAAGTTGCTAAAGACTATGCAGAAGAAATCCAACACTTCTGTAAAATGGCTGCAGTTAGAGCTTTCTACAACAGAGAAGCTAAATACAGTTTAAGATTTGACAGCAAATCATCTACATTGAAATTAGCAGGTCAAGCTTATGAAAATAAGTTAGCAGCTAATCCTGACGTAGCAGAACATGACAGACATGTAGGTGAAAGCCTAATTAAAGCTGACGATAGCTTTGCAAGAAGTATGACAGCGTCAGCAAATATACCAGTTAATGCTATGTACTTAAGATTAACTCCTGATGATAGCATCATATTAACTGGTGGTACTTCAATCTTAAATAGTACTTGGGTTGACTATATTGAACCAGGTGCTGATGAAGGTTATGGTACACATATGCTAGAAGTCTATTGTCCAGCATTCGAAGAAAAACATCTAGTAAGAACATATGACAATAGACTTAGCGACAGTTTGAGAACTTGTGTAGGTATTAAATACCCATCTCAAGCTCCAGACGAGTATGCTGTATTCAAATGTGTCAGCTTAGAAGAACTTAAAGGTAGAATTGCAGCATTAGACGTAGATGACGAATTGAAACAAGACTTAATAGAATTCTACGAAAGTTGCCCAAATAACTGCATAATGGTTCCAGCAGACAACACTTGGAAGAACCAATGTGCAGGTTCAGATTTTGATGGTGACGACTTAGCTATATATTTCGAAGAAGTTGAATATGATGACAACGATGAACTAGTACACTATGGCTTATTCGAAGAATTAAATGAAGAAACTGGTGAAGTTAATTGCCATACACCAGGCTTCACTAGTTTAGCTGTTAGAAAATATGCAGTAAAAAATAACAACATAGGTCAAGCAGCTATAATCACTTATAAATAATCATCATCATGTTTCAAGAGAGATCAGAAATGGTCTCTCTTTCTTTATGTTTAAAAATAAAATTACTGGAGGTATTGTTATGAACGAAAAAACTATAAAAATAGAAAATATTATGGGTCTTAGTAATAATGCGTACAAAGAAATAGTGGCTAAAAAA